>SDBT01000209.1_pt1 | contig 84789 bp, 93 predicted proteins | sample 2277101 | NCBI WGS metagenome assembly SDBT01 (sample SAMN10404973, study PRJNA504765) | marine sediment metagenome | isolation source: marine sediment core GS10_PC15, 103 cmbsf | place: Arctic Ocean: Southern Knipovich Ridge | collected 2010
ACAAAGACCAAGTTGGTAAAACTATAAAATATTTTAAAAGCTTAAAAAAATTAAAAACAATTAACGGAAATCAGTCTATACCTAAAGTAACAAAAGATATTCTAAAAGCTATTAAAGAATACGAAAAAAGTAGAGTTTAATATTCTCGCATTGATATTTGTGCGTCTATTTTTTTGATTAAATCAAGAACAACAGAAACCACAATAAGTAAAGCAGTACCACCAAGTGCAAGTGAAGCAATACCTGTAACAGCTTGCATTATAAGGGGTAAAACAGCAATGAAGCCAAGAAAGGTAGCACCCAAAAGTGTAATACGACTTAATACTTTTGAAATATAATCTGAAGTTGATACTCCAGGACGAATACCTGGAATAAATGCTCCATTTTTTTGTAAGTTAACAGAAAGCGCTTCTGGGTCAAAAGTAACTGCGGTATAAAAATAAGTAAAGAGAAATACTAAAATAAAATAGAAAATTGCATAAAGCCAACTTGTTTGTGAAAAAGATATTAATATTTGTGAAATTTTTGTTAAAATTACACCATCAAATCTAGAGAGGAAAGCTCCTACCATCTGTGGGAAAAGTAAAATAGATAAAGCAAAGATTATTGGAATAACTCCTGCTTGATTTACTCGTAATGGTAAATAAGTGGAACCCCCACCATACATTTTCATACCACGTACTTGTTTTGCATAAGTAACAGGAATTGGTCTTTCCGCCTCAGTAACCAAAACAACTCCAGCAACAATAAATACTCCAACAACTACAAAGCCCAGATAAAGTGGAATTTGAGAAACATCAAAAGTAAATATGAGTTGTACAATTTGAGATGGAAGCACTGCTACAATACCCGCAAAAATAAGAATAGAAACTCCATTACTAATACCAAATTCAGACATAAGCTCTCCTAGCCACATAAGAAGCATTGCTCCAGCAATGACTATAATTAAATTCATAATTCTATCAAAAACAGTTAAATTTAATAAAATATTTTGATTTTCTAAAATCGCAAGCAAGGAAAATCCCTGAATAGCAGCCAATGGAACAGTAAGAAGTCTTGAATATTGAGTAAATCTCTTTTTACCAGCTTCTCCCTCTTCATGATAAATCTTCTTTAAAGAAGGAACCATAATAGTAAGAAGTTGCATAATAATTGAACTTGTAATATATGGACCAACACCAAGCATAATAATTGAAAGATTAGAAAGCCCACCACCTGAAAAAATATTTAAAATACCAAAAAATTGATTATTAGAAAGAAATCTTTCTAAGGCAATTGTATCAATACCGGGAATTGGAATAGTAGAAAGTAATCTAAAAATCATTAATGCAAAAAGCACGAAAAACACCTTCCCTCGGAGGTCTCTATCAGTCCAAATTAATTTAATTTTATTGAAAAAGTTTTGCATATTACTTATATTATCTAATTTTTATTTTCTTTCCTTTAATATTAAGACGTTTCCTAATTTCTGAAAGTTTCTCTCCCTTACTAATTAATTTTTCTTTCTTTAAAATAAGTGCTTTGTGAATAGAATTAAATCGATACCCACGCTTTTTCGGTAATTTCTTAATAATGTCCCGAAGTGCTGGGCGACGCTTATTACCTGCACGAGCTGTCTGCCCCTTACCTCCACGTCCAGATGTTTTAGCATGCTTGCCTCCACGTCCAACAATTCGGTCTTTTTTATTTTTATGTTCTCTTTTTAAATTATGTATTTGCATAAAATTAATTATTTTTTATCAGTCTTTTCAGTTGAAAGTCCGACTCCTTCAGGTGTTAGAACTTCTTTATTATTAATTACAGTACTTTTTACAGGTTTAGAATATTTCTTAGAAATGGGAGCAAGAGCTTTCATTACTGCTTTTGAATTATTCAATTTATTTTTTGTACTAGCTAAAATCTTTCCTGTCACATCTCGTATACCAGCTAATTTAATAATATCACGAACAACTGACCCTGCGACAAGCCCACGGCCCTTGTTTGGCATAAGTACTACTTTAGCACTACCAAATTTTGCTTTTAATTCATAAGGTAAAGACATATCCTTTGTTAATTTCAATTGAACCATGTTCTTTTTTGCATTACGAAGCGCCTTACCTATTGCTAAAGATGTATCTCCAGCCTTACCTAAGCCAAGACCTATACTTCCCTTCTTGTCTCCTGCTACTAAAGCAACGCTAAAAGAAAATCTACGTCCTCCAGCAACCACACGAGTAACTCTACGAATATTTAAAATCTTCTGATCAAATTCAGGTTTTGGTCTATTGAAGGAAGACCGGCGATTATTATTTCTTTTTTCATTTCTTTTTTCCATATTAAATAAAATTAAATAATTAAAATTTAAGCCCAGCACTACGAGCTTCATCTGCTGCTAATTTAATACGTCCAGTATATTTAAAACCATTACGATCAAATACAACTTTAGTAATTTTTGCCTTAAGACAAATTCTTGCAATTGTTTTACCTACTTCTTTTGCTCTTTCTGTTTTGGTACCCCTTGTAATCTTTGCATCATTTGCTTGTGCTAAGGTTTTCCCTTTTATATCATCAACTATTTGAGCATAAATAAATTTATTTGATCTAAAAATAGACAAACGTGGAATTTTCATAGAACCTGAAATCTTGGTTCTAATTTTTTTCTTCAATCTTATTCTTTTGTCCTTTTTATTTTGCATGGCTAGTTTTAAAGAAGCGAAGCGACTATTAAAACAGACACCCTGTTAAATGTCATGTGATATGTCTGTTTTTTTTCATTTTTTAATAATTTTTTCATAATTTATATTTTTTCTTATATTATATTTATTTTCTTCACATGGCAAATTTTGCTTTGCAAAATTTATTTAACTGGGTAAAGAAATTTATATTCTTTTCATTCATTAAATTTCATTTAAACAATTTTCTTACCCTGTTTACGTCTAATAACTTCATTTTCATAACGCATCCCCTTCCCCTTATAAGGCTCGGGCTTTTTTAATGCTCGTACTCCAGCTGTAAAACTGCCAACTAATTCTTTATCAATACCAGTAACTGTAATATTATTTTTTTCTGCAGTAACGGTTAATCCTTCAGGAATACTCACAATTACAGGATGAGAAAAACCTAAAGCAAAATGAATTTCTTTACCCTTTACCTCAGATTTAAAACCTACTCCTTCTAAAATTAATTTTTTCTGATAAGGATTTTCTACTCCACTAATCATATTTTTAATATGAGAAGCATAGGTACCCCAAAGTGATTTAGAAAATTTATCATTTCTTTTTATATTTAAAGTTATAATATTACCATTAATAGTAATATCAATATCATCACGAAATTCTCTGGAGAGAGTTCCTTTTGGTCCAATAATTGTTAAAGTATTACCATCTTGGTTAACTTTTACACTTGCTGGTATTTCTATTTCTTGTTTTCCAATTCTTGACATAATTTTAATTATTTATAGTGAGCTTGTCGAACTACCAAATTTTAAATAAAGCCTCTCCTCCGACCTGTTCTTTTCTTGCATTCTTACCTGATAAAATTCCCTTTGGTGTGGAAAGCACTAAAAGCCCAAGACCACCTCTTACTGTATGAATATCTTTCATTCCAAAATAAATACGTCTTGATTGCTTAGAAACTCTTTCCACTTCTGTAATTTTTGGTTTTTTATCTATATAAATAAGCTTAATCTCTAGTACTGATTGCTCTTTTTTAATTTTCTTTGAAATACTTTTAATATATCCTTCTTTAACTAAGCATTCACCAATAGCAAGTTTTAATTTTGAACAAGGCAATACCACAGACTTCTTACTAGCCAAACTAGCATTCTTAATCATTATTAACATGTTTGAAATTGAATCCATCCCATTAGAAGCAGATCGCGATTAACTCACGTATCTGACATTTTGTGTTATTAATTTTTATAATACTTATTTTCATATTTTTGTTTGTTTTTAAATTGCGATCGCGCCTGCCTGTCGGCAGGCAGAGCTTCTAACGAGATTCTTTTTTTTAGTTACTAGTAGTTGGTTGCTAGTAATTTTAATTTTCTAGAACCCAATTACATTATTTACCAAGAAGACTTCCTTACACCTGGAAGCATTCCTTCATTTGCTAATTCTCTAAAACAAATACGACAAACGCCAAAATCCCTCATAAAACCCTTTCCCCGACCACAACGAAAACATCGATTTTTTTGTCGAGTAGAAAACTTTACTTTCTTTTTTGATCTTGCTATAACTGATGCTTTTGCCATCCCATTAAAAAATTAATTAATAACTTCTGGTAATTTATTTACTTCCCTATAATTTTCTAACCTGCCTACCGCAGACAGGCGGGACAAGTAAAATTAAATACAGGGTGAGCCTTGTAATATCACATTTATATTCTTTAAACCTTTACAAAGAAGACTTTGGAAAGAATTAAAGGAGAAAAATGGATCAATAAGACTATATTCCCTTGTTGCTATACTAGCAGAAAAATCCAAAAGAGTCAAATAAAAATTTGAGTATAAAAAATTTATTTTACTTCTTCTTTTTTAAAAGATACACCAAGGAGCTCAAAAAGGGTGAGACCTTCTTTTTTATTTTTAGCAGTTGAAACCAAGGTGGCTGACATACCAAAAATATCTCTAATATCTTCATCTGCTGTTTCTGGGAAAATAGTATGTTCCTTTATTCCAATAGTTAAATTACCAACATCATCTACAGCACTACGTTTTATACCACGAAAATCTTTAGTACGAGGTAAAGCAATATTAAAAAATTTTTCCAAAAAAGCATACATTCTTTTTCCTCGAAGAGTAATCATTACACCTATTGAGTCACCCTGACGAACCTTAAAAGATGATATAGATTGCTTGGCGCCACGAAGTACTGCTTTTTGACCAGTAATTTTTGCCAAACGTTCTGCAATAGCTTCATTTTTATTCTTGTCTCTCTTCATAAGAGTACCAGTACCAACATTTAAAACAACTTTCACTAATTTAGGTGCAGCCATAGCATTTTTATAATGAAAAGTATTTTTCATTTTTTCAAAAGCACTTATTTCTTTTTCCTTTACAGTTAAATTTTTCATAAATATTTTTTACTAAACTTCTTGATTGCTTTTTTTTGCAATTCTAACCATCTTATCACCTACTTTTTTCTTACCCAAACGTGTTCGCTTACCATCTTTTGGGTCAATTAACATCACATTTGAAGCATCTATTGGCATAGAAACATTTATCATACTTCCTTGCTCATTACTTTTTCTAGCACGTTGGTGTTTTTTTACAACATTTAAGCCTTCAACAACAACCTTATTTTTAGATACTAAAACTCGAATAACTTTACTAGTTTTGCCTTTTTCCTTACCCGCTATAATTATTACATTGTCTTCTTTTTTTAATTTCATCTTTTTATTTTATAACTTAAATAACTTCCTGCGCTAGAGATATAATTTTCTGATATCCCTTTTCTGCTAATTCTCTTGGTATTGGACCAAAAACACGTCCAGCTTTTGGATCTAATTTACCTTTTTCTAAAATAACTACAGCATTATCATCAAAACGAATATAAGATCCATCTTTTCTTCTATATGCATTTCGTGTTCGCACAACAACTGCGTGATGTACGTCTTTCTTTTTTACCATTTTTCTAGGACTTGCTACTTTTACTGAAATAACAACAAGCTCACCTAGTCTTGCATATCTTTTTTTAGAAGACCCTAAAACCTTAAAGACTTTCCCTAGGGTGCCTCCAGAATTGTCTGTTATTTTTACTAAAGTTTCTGGTTGAATCATATTTATCCGCCTATGGCGGGAAATTTATTTATTAATTACTTCTTTTTTTTTATTAATTTCCAGTGATGCGACTACTCTAAATTTTTTATCTTTTGAAAGTGGACGAACAGATATTATTTCTACTGTATCACCTGTTTTATATTGATTATTCTCATCGTGTGCTTTATATTTTTTATTAACTTTATAAAATTTGCCATAAAATGGATGCTTAACAAAACGTGACACAGAAACCACTACAGTCTTATCCATCTTATCTGAAACAACAATACCCTGTAAAACCTTTGCTCTACTCTTTTCTGTCTTTTTTTGTTCAGTTGTATTTTGATCTTTGGTCATATATTATTTCTTTTGTCTGTTATTTATATTGTTTTTATTGATTTCTGTCAACACGCGAGCTATTTGCTTTTTTACATTAGCCTGTTCTTTTACGTTTTTGGATTTTGAACCTTCGTTTTTAAAATGAAGTACTCTTAAACTTTCTCGAAGAGTTATAAGATTCTTTTTTAACTCATCTATATTTAAACCTTTTAAATTGTCTTTTTTATTTGCCATAATTATACCGTTTGTGTTCTTGAAATAATTCTAGTTTTAAGTGGAAGCTTCGTACCAGCCTTACGTAATGCTTCTCTTGCCACCTTTTCTTCTACTCCATCTACTTCAAAAATAATTCTTCCAGGTAAAACATCAAAACAGTAACCCTTGGGGTCACCTTTACCTTTTCCCATTGGCATTTCTGCTGCTTTTGCTGTATATGGACGGTCAGGAAAAATTCGTATCCAATATTTGCCAGATTTTGTTAAAGTACGAGAAACAACCTTTCTAGCGGATTCTATTTGATTAGATTTAACACGTGCTTGAGTTTCTGCTTTAAGCCCAAAAGAACCAAAAGAAAGACGAATACCTCGAGTATCTGGACTAATGCTTTTTGGATTTGCACGTCCTGTTTGCCATTTTCTAAATTTTACTTTTTTGGGTAATAACATATATTTAAATTAATTATTTGTTTTTGTATATTATAAATTCTCCTTATTTGTCTCAAATGCACTAGAAACATTATGAGCATGTTTTTTATCATTAAAAATTTTACCTCGATAAATCCAAACCTTGATACCAATAACACCATAAGGCATTGTCGCTCTTTCTCTTTTAAAATCAATATCTGCACGAAAAGTCTGAAGTGGAATAGAGCCACGTTTAAGTTCTTCAGTACGAGCAATTTCTGCACCACCCAAACGACCAGAAAGTAAAATGCGAGCTCCCTCCACACCACGTGCAGACATTACTTTTTCTATCATTTGTTTTATTACTCTACGATAAGGCATTCTTTTCTCTAGTGCTTCAGCAATCATATAAGCAACAATTGCTGCATCTGCTTCTGGGTTTGGTACTTCAAGAATTTCAAGCTTAAAGTCTTCTGGTTTTTGCAACTTTAATTTTTCCATCTTTTTTAAAATGTCTTCTTTTATTTTTGTTGCACCCTCACCATTCCTACCAATAATAAGACCTGGGCGAGAAGTTTTAATAATAAAACGTGTAGCTTTTCGACTTCTTTCAATTTCAATAGAAGACACATGCATTCCACGTAATTTCTTTTCCAAATATTCACGAATAAGAACATCACCTTTTAAATAGACGGCATATTTTTTAGGGTCAGCAAACCAGCGAGATTTCCAATCTCGAAGTATTACTAATCTATGTGCATATGGATGAACTATTTTTGACATACTTGTCCGCCTTTGGCGGGAAATTTATTTTTTAATAATTTTTTCTTGTTTCTTGACGACCTTCTTTTTTATTTGGGTTTTAGTTATGGATGCTTTTAAAGCTAATAATAAAAAAATATTACTTGTTCGTTTATTAATTCTGTGACCTGAGCCCATTGCTGCTGGCATCATTCTTTTCATTGTTACACCTTTATCTACACGGAATTCTTTTATAAATAAATCATCTTTTTCAATACCCATATTTTTAGCATTAGTAATTGCTCCTAATAAAAGTTTCTTTAAAGGAGTACCAGCTCTTTTTGCTAGAAAATCAAGTTCAATAAGTGCTTGAGAAACATTTTGTCCTTTTACTAAATCTGCTACTAAGCGGACTTTTCTCGGAGACTGTCTGTAATTTTTTAAAAATGCTTTCATCTCGCTTAGAAGCAGATCGCGATCAACTTGCGTATCTGATATTTTAGGTTAATAATGTTTTTAATATTTATTTTCATCTTTTTGTTTGTTTTTAAATTGTGATCGCGCCTGCCTGCCGGCAGGCAGGGCTTCTAACGGGATTCATATTTTTTATAAATTATTTATAGTGAGCTTGTCAAACTATTTCTTTGCGTCAGCAGTAGCTGAAGCAGACTTAGCTTGGGCTATTTCACTTTCTTTCTTTTTTTGTTCAAGCTCTTTCTGCATCTTTCCTCCGTGCTTAATAAATTTTCTAGTTGGAGAAAATTCACCCAATTTATGTCCAACCATGTCTTCAGTAACAAGAACTTCAATATGGGTCTTGCCATTATAGACACCAAAAGTAAAACCAAGCATTTCAGGAGAAATAACACAGGCTCTTTTCCAAGTTTTTATTATTGGAGTTTCAAGTGGATTTTTGCCAGCTATTTTTTTAAGTAGCCGTTCATCTACATTTAACCCTTTTTTAATTGATCTTGTCATAAATAAAATAGTTTGCCCAAAATGCTACGCCTACCAGAAACATTGTTCTACTACAAACTGGTGTATAGTATTGTAGACGGGTAAACAAAAAGCTCGAAACGAGCTTGTGTCTATACTAACAAATATAGGTCAAATGTCAACAAACTCTATTTCACTTATTAACCTTACCTTTTCTTGCCAGTTTTACGACGAGCCTGTCCGCCAAAGCTTAAAGAAAAACTCCTTATCTTTTTTTACCAGTGCGTCGGCGGGAAACAATAAATACATTTGAGTATTTCTTTGGACTGCGAGTTTTTCGGCCACCAGTAACTTTACCCCATTTAGTCTTTGGACGCTTAGTACCTCTACCTTGTTTACCTTCACCTCCCCCATAAGGGTGGTCAACTGGATTCATCGCTGAACCACGTACTGTAGGACGAATACCTTTCCAACGACTTCTTCCTGCTTTACCATAATTTTCTAAATGGTGTTCTTCATTTGAAACAGTGCCAATAGATGCATAACATTTTTCATTTACTTTTCTTATTTCAGAAGAAGGCATTTTAATATTTGTATAACCATCAGCATTTGCAACCACTTGAGCAAAAATTCCAGCTGATCGAGCAATCTTTGCACCCCCATCTAGCTTTATTTCAATATTGTAAACAAAAGTTCCAACTGGAATGTTTTTTAAGGGAAGTCTATTGCCTGTTTTAATTTCTGCTTTTGGAGAAACAATAAATGAATCACCGGGTTTTATTGATTTAGGTAATATTACATATCTATTTTCCCCATCTTTATATGACGCTAATCCAATAAAAGCTGAACGATTTGGATCATATTCTATAGATTTTATCTTTGCAGGAATTTCTTTTTTATTATAAACAAAATCAATCTCTCTATAAAGACGTTTATGTCCACCACCTTTATGTCTCATAGTTATTCTACCTTGACTATTTCTTCCAACAGATCGCTTAAATCCATGGGTAAGAGACTTAGTAGGCTTAGTCTTGGTTAAAACACCTCTGTAAGATACATTGGTCATTTGCCTTCTTGATTTACTTGTAGGTTTATATTTTTTCATAAATTAAACAAATTCTATTTTATCGCCCTTCTTTAAAAAAACTAATGCTTTTTTACCACCACCTCGTGTACCAGTTTTACCTTTATATATTATGCTTTTTTTCGGTACTGGTAAAATATTTACTTTAATTGGTTTTACTTTATAAAGAGTAAAAATCATTTTCTTAATTTCTGTTTTATTCGCACCAGGAAATACATCAAAAGTATATACATTCTGTTCAGCTGCATAGCTTCCTTTTTCGGTAATTCTTGGATTTTTAATAATATTTTTTGTCATATATTAAAATTACCCCCTACTCGTTAAAAACTCTATACTCTCTTTTGGATTTTCTATTAAAAGATATTGATGATTAAGAACATCAACTGGATTTAAGTTCTTAAGAAATACTATATCTAGAGAGGATATATTCCTAAAACTTTTTTCTGTATTTTCATTACGTGCAAATAAAGCAGTTAAAACCTTGGGCTTCTTAGAAGATGCAATGGTTTTTAATTTGGAAGCTTTAGCTAAATTTTTCATCACCTCTACTCCACCCTTTGTACTCATTTTAGGCATAGATAAACTTTCAACAAAAATAATTTCTCCATCTTTAAACTTTTTAGATAAAACAGAAAAAAGTGCTTGGGCACGCATTTTCTTTGAAATTTTCTTCTTATAACTTTTCTCAGCAAGTGGTCCATGAGTAACACCTCCACCTACCCAAATAGGACTTCTTATAGAACCATGACGAGCACGACCAGTGCCTTTTTGTTTCCAAGGCTTTCTACCACCACCTCTTACCTCTCCACGACCCTTAGTATTAGCAGTACCTGCCCTCTTATTTGAACGCATACTTTCAACTACCTGATGTACTAAATCAGCTCTCCATTTTGCAGAAAAAACTTTTTCAGGAAGAGTAATTACTCCTTCTTCACCACCTTTTTGATTGTATATTTTTGCTTCCATATAAATAAATTATCTGCTTATTATTTCAACTAAACTTCCACGCTTACCAGCAATGGCACCTTTTACTAACATCATATTGTTCTCAATATCAACAAGAACAACTTTCAAATTTTTCTGAGTAATCCTGTCTCCTCCCATCCTACCTGCCATTTTCATACCTTTTTGAACACGTTGCATCCCGCCAGAACCAATAGAACCATGCTCTCTTTCAGAATGTTTTTGTCCATGAGTTCTAGGTCCTCCAGCAAAACCATGCCTTTTTACAACACCTTGAAAACCCTTTCCCTTAGATACACTTGTTACTCGAATTATATCCTCAGGTGCGAATATTCCTACATTAATTATGTCTCCTTCTTTTAATTTTACAGCTTCATCATTTTTAAATCTAAATTCTTTTAAGGTCTTAAAATTACCACCCTTCATATTTCCCTTAGAAGCTTTATTTATTCTTTTCTCTTTTTGAGTACCAAATCCTACTTGTACTGCATCATATCCATCTTTATCTTTCTTCAAAATACGAATAACTGTAGTTGGTGGAGTAGAAACAATAGTAACAGGAAATACCTCTCCCTTTTCAGAGAAATACTCTGTCATATTTACTTTTGTTCCAAGAATAAATTTCATCCCGTACGAAATAGAACGCGTACGCTTACGCTTCGTTGTCCTTTTTATTATTTATAATATATTTAATCAATTTCATAATTTTATTTATTTCTATGCGTCCGCGATTTCGTTCGGGATTACATCATCTTCACATCAATATCTACACCAGAGGGAAGAGATAAATTAGTAAGAGCATCAATCGTCTTGGCATTTGGATTTATAATATCAATTAATCTCTTGTGTACTCTTATCTCAAATTGCTCTCGTGCATCTTTATAAATAAAAGCAGAACGATTAACTGTATATTTTTTTATTTCTGTAGGAAGAGGAACAGGTCCTACAATAATAGCATCATATCTCATTGCAGTATCCATAATCTGTTTTACAGACGCATCCAAAATCTTGCTCTCGTAAGCACGAACTCGGATACGAAGTACCACCTTTCCATCACCCTTTCCCTTCTCGCCTGCACGAGTAGGTTTTTCTTTTTTAGAAGGAATTACAATTTTCTTTACTTTTTCCTTACTTGAAGTTTCTACTTTAGGTTTTTTTGTTTTTGTAACTTTTTTAGTTTTAGTAGTCTTTTTAACTTTAGTAATTTTTGTAGTCTTTGTGGTCTTTGTATTTTTTTTAGATACTGTTGTCATAGAACTATATTTTTAAACAAATAAATGTTTATGCTAAGATTTTTGTAACTACACCTGCGCCGACAGTCTTACCACCTTCACGAATTGCGAATCTTTGAGCTTCTTCAAGGGCAATCGGAGTAACTAATTTAACAGTAATTTTTACTGTATCTCCAGGCATTACCATTTCAACTCCATCTGCTAAAGTAACATCACCAGTTACATCTGTAGTTCTAATATAGAATTGAGGTTTATAGCCTTTAAAGAAAGGTGTGTGACGACCTCCTTCTTCTTTCTTAAGAACATATATTTCACAAGTAAAGCTATCATGTGGAGTAACTGTGCCTGGTTTTGCAAGAACCTGTCCACGAGTAATGTCTTCTTTTTTCAAACCCCTAAGTAAAATACCAGCATTATCTCCAGCCATTCCTTCTTTAAGATTTTTATTAAACATTTCAATACCAGTAACTGTTGTTTTTTGACTCTCCCTAACTCCAACAATTTCTATTTCTTCACCAATCTTTACTATTCCTCTTTCAATCTTTCCAGTTACAACTGTTCCACGACCTTCAATTGAGAAAATATCCTCAACAGGCATAAGAAAAGGTTTTGTGGTGTCACGCTCTGGAATTGGAATATAAGTATCAAGAGCATTTATAAGTTCAGTAATTTTCTTTACCCATTCATCATCAACTGACTTAGCTTCAAGAGCTTTAAGGGCTGAACCACGAATAACTGGAACATTAGCACCATCAAAACCTTGCTTAGTCAAAAGCTCACGAATTTCTTCTTCAACTAAATCAATCATGTCTTTATCATCAACTAGGTCACATTTGTTTAAGAAAACAATCATTTTAGGTACACCAACTTGTTTTGCAAGCAAAACGTGTTCACGAGTCTGGGGCATAGCACCATCAGTTGCTGCAACCACTAAAATAGCACCGTCCATTTGGGCAGCACCAGTAATCATATTTTTAATATAATCGGCGTGTCCAGGAGCATCAATGTGTGCATAGTGACGAGCATCAGTTGAGTACTCATTGTGAGAAATGTTAATAGTAATTCCTCTGCTTTTTTCTTCTGGAGCATTGTCAATTTGATCAACACCACGAAGTCGCACTGTTTTTCCTCCCATGTTTAAAACATGAAGGATTGCCGCAGTTAAAGTAGTCTTACCATGGTCAACATGACCAATTGTACCAACATTTATATGTGGCTTATCTCTTTTAAATTCTTCTGCCATAATAATTTTGAGCTAATAATTAAAACTTAACGTACGAGAACCAGTCGCTAAGGCTTAATTACTAACTTGCCCGCCTTTGGAGGGCGATATATTAACTAATAAGTAATTCCTATCAACCTCAGCCATAGGCTGATTCGCCTCAGGCGAAAATAGAAAAACTGCAAAAGTGCAGTTCTGACTATAATAGCAAATTAAAAATTAATGTCAACTTAAGAAATACTCTTATATTCCTTAATTTCTTCGTAAAGCTTTTGGGCTTCGGCCCTAGGGTTTTCAGCGAAAATAATACCCCTAGAAGAATTAATGATGAGTCCAAGACCTTCGCTATTTAACCCAGCTTCAAGCACCGCTTTCAAGTTCCCTCCTTGAGCCCCTACCCCTGGAACCAGAAAGGTCATATCACCAACTAGTGCACGAATTTGCTTCATTTCTTTTGGACAAGTCGCACCAACAACTAACATACAATTATTATTTTTATTCCAATTTTTTAAGACTTTTTTGGCAACTATCTGCCATAATTTTTCCCCATTAAACTCTAGGTCTTGTAATTCTCCAGCACCAGGATTAGAGGTTCGGCAAAGAATTATTGAAACTTTATCCTTTCTGTCTAAAAATGGCCTTAAGGCTTCTTCCCCTAAATATGGATGTAAGGTTATTGCATCAAAACCAAACCAATCAAAAAGAGAGTCAATATAACCCTGATTAGTATTGCCAATATCAGCTCTTTTGCAATCACAAATTAAAAATATGTCTGAATGTTTATTTTGCAAATATTCCATTGTTTTTTTTAATTCTAATATCCCTTTATCACCCCGAGCCTCATAAAAAGCAATGTTTAATTTAAAAGCTGAAGCATATTCATTAGTTTCTTCTATGATATATTTATTAAATTCAAATTGCGGAAATTCCATAGATTTAAATTTCTTCGGTAATTTCTGAAAATCTGAATCAAGACCTACACAAAGAAGTGAATTTATGTTCTTAGCTCTTTTGTTGTATTTTTCAATACTCATTTATTTCTTAGATTCTAAAAATTTCTTCCCATGCCCAACTTTTGTATTTATTGAAACACCAGCCTTACATAATGGACATTCTTTTTCATTATAAGTCTCAACTTCCATTTCTCCTAAAGCATAAAACGGTATTCCTAAAATGGCATTATCTATATTTTTAGGATTTTTATTAATCATCACTAATATTCCAACAATATTTCCCCCAGCCTTTTTGACACCTTCAATTGCTTTTTGTAATGAGCCACCCGTCGTCACAATATCGTCCACAATTAAAATTCTTTTTCCTTTTACATAATTTTCATATCCACGAGTAAAAATTTGACCACCGTCTTGAGACTTTTCTGTATATACTGCCAACACCTCTTTGTTACACATTTCACTTAAGTGGTGTGCTGTCCATTGAGATAAAATTATTCCCCCTAATGCAGGGCCGACAACAACTTCTACGTTTTTGTCTTTATATTTCTCCGCAAAAAGTTTACCAATTTTTGATGTTTCTTTCGTATGTGGATATAAAAAGTCCTTATTTATATAAGTATTAAAATGTAATCCCGAAGTACCAACAAAATGACTATTTTCAAGTACTGTTCCAACTTTCTTTAAAATTTCAATTACATCACTCATATATTTATACTAACCTTTCCTTAATGTCTCTTGCAAGATACGGATTCCACATTGACCCTGTTGCAGACATTACAATATCTGCTCCAGCTTTTCTATATTCAAAAAAATCATCTGCATCACATACTCCACCCACACCAATAATAGTATATGAATAATTAAATTCTTCTCGTAATTTTTTTAATCTTTCTGCCATAATAAGTCCAGCCCACTTTATAGCATGACCACAAATTCCACTTCTAAGTCGCCCTTCTCCAGGAAGAGCTTGATTACCATTTTCATCTACAACTTCAGCAGCCATAGTATTAATAGCAGAAATACCTTGTACTATATTTCCAATTTCTTTTACAAAATTTTGCAATATTTTATTGTCTTTGAAATATCCAATCTTCACAATAAGTGGAATATCTCCAATAACTTCTTTTATTACTTGTACAACCCTTACGCTACGCTCTGTGTCATAACACAATAAATTATTTGTGTCTTCATTTGGACAACTTAAATTTACTTCAATAACTTTAACACCTGTATCTTTTAGTAATTGAGCCGTAATAGCATAGTCATTAATATAGTCTTCTACGCTCTGTCCTTCTTTCTTTGTACCCTGAAACGCACCGACAATAATTTGCCCAGGCTTCGTATACCTAACAACTTCATTTAAATCTTTCTGCCAAAATTCTGGCTCAGGTGAAGGAACTCCAAAAGAATTAGTAATAGAAAGTGGCTCATTATAATTCTTATCAATAAATAGTTTATCTTGTGCTTTTTCTATAGTTAAATCTCCATCAATTTTTACAGATAAAACATTTGGCCAAGGATGTGGGGGATATTTATTACTACGAACAGTTTTATAAGTAATAATATCAAAACCTTTATCTAATGCTTTTTTACAAAATTTACTATTAAGAAGCGGTCCAGCGGGAATACCAAATGGTGAATTTACCTTAAAATTAAAAAAAGTAAACTTAGTTTCTCCCTTGTTTTCTATAATCTCCCCGTCAGCAAAGACCCCAAAGGGTCCTTTTTCAAAATTCTCTTCATAAGATTTTTCAGGGTCATAAAAAGGAGTAGAAATCATATAAACATAATAACAAAAAAAGGGAAAAAGAAAAACTTGAAAAGGTTTTGGGGTTTTGAGTGCGACGGCGCGAAAACTTCCCTCGGCCCGCCTTTAGGCGGAGCCTCGCCTCTGGCGGGGCGTGCAGGATTTTTTAAGCTTCAAAAAATCCGTACCAAAAATCTCTTCAAGTTTTTCTTTCCTACTTTCCTATTTCCTAGCTGCAATAATAGTATCAGCTACGTTTTGTGGAACAATATCATAACGTACAAATTCCATAGTGAATGATGCTCTACCTTCAGTCATTGAACGAAGTCCTGTCATGTAACCAAACATTTCAGAAAGAGGAATAATAGCACGAAGAACTTTATTCATTCCTCTGTCTTCTGTTCCTTCAATAAGTCCACGCTTAGAAGACAAGTTTCCTGTAACATCTCCCATAAATTTTTCTGGAGTAACAATTTCTACTTTCATCATTGGTTCAAGTATGACTGGTTTAGCTCTACGACAAGCATCTTGTATTGCTATAGATGAAGCAATCTTGAAAGCCATTTCATTAGAGTCAACTTCGTGATATGAACCATCCCAAAGATCTACAGAAACATTAACTAATTTAAATCCAGCAACAACTCCTCTTTCTAATCCCTCTTTAAATCCTTTTTCACAAGGAGTAATATATTCTTGTGGAATAACTCCTCCTTTAATAGAATTAATAAATTCAAATCCATCAGATCTTTTTGTGTTTTTGGGTAATTTTGCTAATTCTTCTGTATTTAAAGCCAACATTTGTTTTATCTTAATTTTTACGTGACCATAATTTCCGCGTCCACCAGACTGCTTAATATATTTACCTTCAGCTTCAGAACTTCCAGTAATTGTCTCTCTGTAAGCTACTTGTGGTTTACCAATATTTGCTTCAACGGTAAACTCTCTTTTCATACGATCAACAATAATTTCTAAATGAAGTTCTCCCATACCAGCAATAATAGTCTCTCCTGTCTCTTGGTCTGTAGAAATCTTAAAAGTAGGGTCTTCTTGTGCAAGACGATTTAAAGCCATTCCCATTTTTTCTTGGTCAGCTTTTGTTTTCGGCTCAATACGCAAAGAAATAACCGGCTCTGGAAAAACAATTCTATTTAATTCAATAGGACTGTCTTCATCACAAAGTGTATCAGAAGTTATAGTGTCTTTTAATCCTACGGCAGCTGCAATTTCTCCAGTAAAGACTTCTTTAACTTCTTCACGATCATTAGCATGCATTCTAAGTATTCTACCTATGCGTTCCTTACTGCGAGTACGAGGATTATAAATATAACTTCCTGCGGTTAATGTTCCAGAATATACGCGAAAGAAAATAATCTGTCCAACAAACGGATCAGTAGCAACTTTAAAAGCAAGTGCAGAAAACGGTTCTGTGTCAGAAGCATTACGTATTATATGTTCTTCGGTATTCACATCAATGCCTGTAATAGGAGGAATATCTATCGGAGAAGGAAGATAATCTATTACAGCATCAAGCACTAATTGTACTCCTTTATTTTTAAGTGCAGAACCAGCATAAACTGGAAAAATAACATTATTAATTACTGCTTTACGTAATGTTTTCTTTAGTGTATCTATATTAGGAATCATTCCATCTAAATATTCTGTCATTAGAGCATCGTCAGTCTCAACTATTTTTTCAATAAGTTTATGATTATATTTTTCTGCATCGGCTTTAAGTTTTTCAGGTATTTCTTTTTCTATTACAGTACTACCCATAATTCCTTCAAAATAATAAGCCTTCATTTTAAGTAAATCAATTACACCTTCAAATTTATCTTCAAGCCCTATAGGTATTTGCATACGAACTGCATTTTTATTTAATCTATCAAGTATAGTTTTAAAAGAATGTTCAAAAGAAGCACCTGTTCTGTCTAATTTATTTATAAAACAAATACGAGGAACTTTTGCTTCATCAGCATAACGCCAGTTTGTTTCAGACTGAGGCTCTACTCCTGCTACTCCATCAAAAACAACTACGGCTCCATCTAATACACGAAGAGACCTTTTTACTTCAACAGTAAAGTCTATGTGTCCAGGAGTATCAATAATATTAAAACGATGTTTTTTGGTTTTATCAGTGGGAGTATATGTTGGTGTCCAAAAACAAGTCACAGCAGCAGATGTAATTGTAATTCCACGCTCACGCTCCTGTTCCATCCAATCAGTAGTGGTTTCACCATCATGTACTTCTCCTATTTTATGAGAGACACCAGTATAGTAAAGAACACGCTCTGTTGTAGTCGTCTTTCCTGCATCAATGTGTGCAATAATTCCAATATTTCTAACCCTTTCTAGTGGATAATCTCTTTCCATCCCGTTTAGAAGCAGGTCGCGATCAACTCGCGTATCTGACATTTTATGTTATAAATTTTTAATATATTTATTTTCATGTTTGTGTTTATTTTTAAATTGCGATCACGCCTGCCTGCCGGCAGGCAGGGCTTCTAACGGGATCCATAAATATTACCAAGCAAAGTGAGCAAAAGCCTTATTGGCTTCAGCCATTTTGTGTGTATCTTCTTTCTTTTTAATAGCAGACCCCTCATTGTTTGAAGCAAGAATAATTTCATCAGCTAATTTTAAATACATTGGCTTACCTTTTCCTGAACGAGCTGCATCACGTATAGACCGCATTGCAAGAGCAAGTCTACGTTCAGATCTTACTTCTCTTGGTATTTGATAATTTGCACCACCAATACGTTTTGACCTTACTTCTGTTAGTGGACCAGCATTACGAAGAGCTAGGTCAAAAATTTCTAAAGGATTTGGATTGCCTGTTTTTTCCTTAATAACATCAAAAGCCATATACATTACCTTACGGGCAGTTTCTTTTTTCCCAGACCACATAATGTAATTAATAAATTTCTCCAATTTCTGGGAGTTATACATAAAATCTGGACTAACTTCATTTTTCTTTTTTATCTTTCTTCTCATATAAATTATTTTTTAGCTTCTTTCTTGGGCTTCTTGTTTCCATAAAGTGATCGTCCTTGTCGTCTCTTTTCAACTCCTTGTGTATCTAAAACCCCACGAACAACGTGATACCTAACTCCAATTAAGTCCTTCACACGACCACCACGAAGCATTACCACAGAGTGTTCTTGTAAATTATGTCCTTCACCAGGAATATAAGCTGTTACTTCCATTCCATTTGTAAGTCTAACTCTAGCTATTTTTCGAAGTGCTGAGTTTGGTTTTTTAGGAGTAGTAGTAGTAACTTTAGTACAAACACCACGCTTAAAAGGCGCTGGGAAAAAAACCGGACGATTTTTAAGCACATTAAATCCACTCGCCAAAGCAACAGTCTTTGATTTAGCACGGACTCTTACTCTTTTTTTCTTAATTAATTGATTTATTGTTGGCATAATAGATTTTTAAAGAATGTAATGATTATAAAAATCCTCACCCCGCCATCGGCGGGGTTTAGAAAAATATAGTCGTTAATCTCCTTATTTTTCAAAATAAAAGAGTCCGAAGACTCTGAAATAGAATACTATAAACCCTTTAAAAATGCAACCCTGTGGTGAATTTTAGTAATACATAAATGTGCTCTTTCGTGGCTTTACTAAAATCTACTATAGAATGTAAATGAAATTATATATAAAGTATTATATTAAAGAAAAGCCAGTTATTATTCTATGTAAAAAAATCAATATTGGATATAGTAAATCTACGAAAAAAAGAATAAAAATAAGAAGAAGAAATAATGCATATCGCTCCAAAAAAGTAATGAGTGGATAAAAAGAATTAGGTAGTAAGGAAAACAAGATTTTTGAGCCATCAAGGGGCGGGATAGGAATAAGATTAAATAATGCCAAAGCCAAATTCATCAATACTACTGTAGAGGTTATGAAATAAAAACCCTCTGGTAAAGAAAAAGAAACAGAAAAACGAATAATAATCCCAAAAATAATTGCAATAAAAATATTAGAAATTATACCAGCAGCAGCTACCCAAAAAGTCCCCCACTTAATATCACGCAAATTATTTGGATTAAAGGGTACAGGTTTTGCCCAACCAAAGAAAAATGGAGCGTGAGATAATACTAAAATAGCTGGAACTATTATAGAACCGATGGGGTCTATATGTTTTATAGGATTTAATGTTAAACGACCTGCATTACGAGCAGTATTATCACCAAAATACTCTGCCATGAACCCATGAGAAACTTCATGAATAACAATAGAAAATAAAAGGATAATTATAAAAAATATAATATCAATTGCGTTCATATAGATTCTATGATAGCATAAAAAAACTACTTGTCCCGTTAGAAAATCTACGGGCTTGTAAAAAAGTATAGTTTATTATTTTAATTTTTTAATGGGATGGCGAAAGTATGTGCAATAACAAAAAAGGGTTCAATTGTTGGAGGCGGGTACTCAAATAGAACCCGTGCAACAAAATTCAACCCAACTGGCAAAAAAAGAAAATACCCAAATCTTCAAAAAAAGAAAGTTTTTATTCCTGAATTAAATAAATCAATCAATATAGAAGTTTCAACTAGGGGTATGCGTACAATGAAAAAAAATGGTATTTACGCCACCCTACTCAAAGCTGGACTAATAAAATAAAAAGTGTGTTTTTAAGGGGTCTTGAGCGCGACGGCGCGAAAATTTCAGGTCATTCGACTCTGAGAGTCTCAGACTCGAAGAGATTTTTTAAGCTTCAAAAAATCCGTACCGGTAAAAATATACTTTTTATTTTATTACCTAAGCTGGTATGAAGGTTAGGGCTGTTCCCTTTTTACCACTACGTCCGGTTCTTCCAATACGATGTACATAAGTATCATAAGTTTGTGGTACATCATAATTAATGACATGTGTAACATCTGGAATATCTAATCCCCTTGCTGCGACATCTGTTGCAATTAATATATTTATTTTATCTTTTTTAAATAAATTAAGAGTACGAATACGTTCACGACTTCTTTTATTACTATGAATACATCCTACCTTAAATCCAAATTTAGATAATTCTTTGGTAAGGCTGTCTACACTGTGCTTCATTTCTCTAAAAATAAGAACTTTATCTGAACCATCTTTTATTAAAATTTCATGCAATTTGTCTATTTTTTCTTCTTTTGTTTTAGTGCGAACAACATCTTGATTAATATTTTTTGCTGTTTCACCAGAAATTACAGAAATAAAAATAGGGTCTTTTAAAAATTTAGTAGTAAGTTTTTTAATTTCAGTAGAAAGCGTAGCAGAAAAGAAAAGAGTTTGTTTTTCTTTCCCTGTTTTTCCAAGTATGAAAATCATATCATCACGAAAACCCATATCAAGCATTCGGTCTGCTTCATCAAGAACAACAGAATGACAAGTTGATAAATCTAACACTTTTTTCTCTATAAGGTCACGTAGTCTTCCAGGAGTACCAATGACAAAAGAAACTCCTCTTTTAATTTCTGTAATTTGTTTATTAATTGGTAAACCACCAACACATGCAACAGAAAACATTCCGAGTCCAAAAGCTAGACTTCTAAAATCAGCCTCTATTTGAAGAGCAAGCTCTCTAGTAGGAGCCATAATTAATACTTTTTCTTCCTTTTTCTGACCTTTGGTTTTAGAAATCTTTTCTATAAGTGGCAAAAGAAAAGCTGCTGTTTTTCCTGTACCAGTATTGGCCATACCAAAAATATCTTTCCCAGATAAAATTGGCAAAATAGCTTGGTCTTGAATTGGCCTTGGATGAAGATATTGAGCTCTTATAATATTTTTATGTAATTGTGCATGAAAGGGAAAATCAGAAAAGGCGTATTTAGATATATAGATTTTTTCTTCTATGTGCTGTCCCTTTTTTACAAAACGAGAAAAATCTATTCGTTCACCACCGAATCTTTTTTTACTTCCCCCACTTCTGCTTTTACGATAAGGGCGAGAACTAGCAAATCCACCAGCTCTAGAGCCTACTCGAAAGGGTTTTTTATTCGCACTAAAGCTTCGGCGAACAGGCTTTACTCTCTTTGGACGAGAAATTGTCTGTGTGGAAGACGAAGCTCCACGCACAAAACTACGTTTGTTAATCATATATTTCTATTTGTGTCATGGACATCAATAAGAAGACACAATAGTCATAGTTGATTTCCACAAGCGTCAGTCTCGTTAATTAATAGATGAGAATGATTTTTTAAAAATAGCATATCTATATAAATCTGTCAATACTTCATTAAATTAGTGAGAAAAGTTATACTGGGTAATATGAAAGCTTATTTAGATATAGTGAAAAATGTTTTAGAAAATGGTGAAAAAATTAATACGCGTCAGGGTACTGTTGCATATACAATAGCTGGAGCTATTTTTGAACACGATATGTCAAAAGGTTTTCCATTGCTAACAACAAAAAAAATGCCCTTTCGATTAATTTCAACTGAACTAGAATTTTTTATAAATGGCATTACTGACAAACAATGGCTTTTAGACCAGAATAATCACATATGGGATGAGTGGGCAAGTCCCAAAAAAGCTCCATATGGACATAATGAAGAATCTAAAAAAAGAATGTTAGAAGAACGTGATCTTGGACCTATATATGGTTTTCAGTGGAGACATTTTAATGCAAAATATGAAAATTATGATACTGATTATACTGGAAAAGGAATAGACCAATTAAAAAAACTAATAGAAACATTAAAAACAAATCCACGTGACCGACGAATGATTGTAAGTGCTTGGAACCCTCTCCAATTAGACGAAATGGCTCTTCCACCTTGTCATTATTCTTTTCAAGTAACAACTATTAATGGAAAAATTAATTTAATGTGGAATCAACGCTCAGTTGATACTATGCTGGGTCTTCCTTTTAATATTGCCAGTTATGCTTTACTTCTTAGTTTGCTTGCAAAAGAATCTGGATTAAAAGAAGGAAAACTTGTTGGCTTCCTTGCTGATGTACATCTTTTTGAAAATCACGTAGAGGGTGCAAAAGAGCAACTTTCTCGAAATCCAAATGAGTATCCCCTACCATGTATTGAAACAAAAAAATGGACATCAATACTTGACTGGAAAACCGAAGATACAATACTTCTTGGATATGAAAGTTATAAAAGAATTCATTTTAAAATTGCAATATAAATATGATTTCACTTATTGCAGCAATTGGTAAAAATAATGAACTTGGTAAAAATAATGAACTTTTGTGGTCTTTGCCTGCTGATATGAAACATTTTCGTGAAATTACAAAAGGTCATACTGTTATAATGGGACAGAAAACATTTGAATCTATTGGACGACCACTTCCCAATCGTAGAAATATTGTATTAACAAAAGATAATTCTTTTAATGCTGAAGGTATAGAAATTTCAAAATCTTTAGAAGATACTATTGCATTATTTAAAAATTCAAAGGAGGAAGTTTTTGTCATAGGTGGGGGGCAAATATATAAACAAACAATAGATAAAGTAAATAGACTTTACATCACCCATGTAGAAATGGAAGATAAAGGTGCTGATACATTTTTCCCAGAAATTATTCCAATTGTTTGGAACGAAATATCACACATAGAGAATAAGCCAGATGATAAAAACTTATTTGCTTATACTTTTTCAGTATACGAAAAATTTTAAGGATCTTCATCTGTTTTTACCCTTAAAAAAACATCCTTTCCATCTGGAGATTTTTCTTTTTTATATTTTCTGTTTTTATTTATTTTAATTTTTTTAACTAATTCTTTTTCTAAATCAAAACCAAGAATTTCAGACATTCCTAAAAGGAATATAGCGACATCAGCAAGTTCTTCAGCTACCCCTTCTTCTCTTTTATTATATTTATGAAATGCTTCAGAAAGCTCTTCATGGGCATGACAAAACTCTAATGCAACATCTGTAGTGTTGAATCCTTTTTCTATTTTATTTTTCATTACTTCTTTTTGTAATTTTTTTAAATCTATCATAAGCACTACATATTTTTATAAATTTGCATTTTTCCTAATATTTCTAATTTTACTTTAGCTTTTTTAAAAATTTCTTTTGCTCTTTTGGCACCATGATAATCTTTTAACACAACAACTCTAACTATGCCCGAATTAATGATGCTCTGAGCACATTTATAGCAAGGTGTCATTTTTATATAAATTGTTCCTCCCTCAATTGAAACACCCACTCTTGCAGCATTATTTATAGCATTTTGTTCTGCATGTGATGTTCTAATGCAGTGCTTAGACTTAATTCCATCTTCATTTATTACGGTATGCATTTCATGACCAACATCATCACAACTTTGTAACCCAACGGGTGCACCAACATAACCAGTAGACAAAATTCTTTTATTTTTTACAAGAACACATCCAGATCTTCCTCTATCACAAGTACCACGAGAACCAACTATTTTAGTTAACTCTAAAAAATACTCATCCCAAGAAGGACGCTTATGTTTTGTAATTTTTTTAGTGGTTTTTTTCACCTCTTAAATATACCCCGTAGTGAAATTTTTTACAAATTCTACTATAGGGCATACTCCAAAAAGAGAAAATTGCCAATAATTTTATTTTCTTTTCTTGAGTTTTATTTTCTTTATTTTTTCAAAAAGAGGTTGATAGAGATCTTCAGATATGTTAATAAGAAGTTCCTTTTTGTTTATTTTTTCTACGAATTCAACCGGTGCATTAGTAATAAGACAAAGTGGTTGTTGTTCTTTGCCTTCTCCCATACACAATACAGATGAAGTAGCTAGGCTATCAGCAATATCTATTTTTGACATCTTTAAAACTCTACCAAAAATATCACTCATTCCACGATAATCACGAATACCTTTAAACCCAGCATAGCCCAATGAAACACCAATGACACCAGCACGTAAGGGAAACATTCTACTGTCTGTAATAAGTACACCTAATTTCTTTACTTTAAATATTTTTTTTAATTCCTTTCTAATTAAATCTGTAGATTGAAAACTGTCTTTCGGTAATAAAATAATCTTCCCATTTGCATTTGATTCATCAATACCAGATGAAGCCATAACCATATCGTCTTTAATGGTAAGCCATGCATGTTTAGTTTTTAAAGAATATTCACTTTCTTCTTTTATTATCTTAATTTTTTCTTTTTTATTTTTAACCTTTAAAACTCTCCCTTCTGAAAGTGCAACAATTTTTGAAGTTATAACTAATACAGAATTTTCAGGAATTTTTTTGACATACTTTAAAATAAATTGAAGTAAATTTTCATTTTCAAGAAATACTCTCGTTTTAATTGTCTTAATTTTCATATCTATATAATATACTTTTAAAAATAAAAAAACAGAAGCATGCTTCCGTTTTTTTATAACTTCTTTATTATTAGTCTTTAATCTCTATACCCATTGAACGAGCGGAGCCAGCAATAATACGAATTGCCCCCTCTGTATCTTTTGCATTTAAATCAACCATTTTCTTTTCTGCAATCTCTTGAGCTTGTTTTTTTGTAATTTTACCTACTTTAGATAAGACATTCTTGCCTGAGCCTTTTTCTACTCCAGCAGCCTTTAAAATAAGGCTAGAAGCGGGAGGGGTTTTTATAACAAAATCATAACTACGATCTTCATAAACACTAATAACTACAGACACTTTATCACCAGCCATTTTTTGGGTAGCTGCATTAAATTTGGTAACAAAGTCACCAATATTTATACCAGCTTGACCAAGCGCTGGACCCAATGGAGGTGCAGGAGTAGCTTTTGTTGCTTCTATTTGTAATTTTATTTTTTTTGTAACTGTTTTTGCCATATGACTAATTTTTAAGGAGTATAACGACTATAAAAATCGTTACCCGCCAATAATTTATAACTTACTTTACACTTTTATTAAACATAATTTTGTTAATACAACCTATCATACCAATATAATTTAATCAATAAATTAAGGCGGGTTAAGTAAATTATATTCACTCCGTTCATTAATTTTCTAAATTTGTTTAACTTGCAAGAAGTCTAATTCAACTGGTGTCTCACGACCAAATATTGAAACTAATACCTTTATCTTACCACGTTCATTATCAACCAAGTTTACCTTACCTTCAAGGTCCTTAAACGGACCATCTGTAATCATAACCATTTCACCTATTGCTACATTTATGTTGTGTTTAACCGTATCAGCATTCATTTTTTTGAAAAGAAAATCTACTTCATCTTTACGAAGTGGTACAGGATTTACTCCTGCGCCAACAAAGCCCGTAACTCTTGGGGTATTACGTACTACATACCAAGAATCATCAGTTACAATCATATCAACAAGAACATATCCTGGATAAATCTTTTCTTCTACTTCTACTCGCTTACCACCCTTAATTTTAATTTTCTTTTCAATTGGGACAATAACACTAAAAATCTTATCATTCATTCCCAATGAATCAATTCTCTGTCTTAAGTTTCGAAGAACCACATTTTCATATCCTGCATAGGTATGAATAGCGTACCAACTTCGAACTCCTTGTGTTTCTTGTTTAGACATAGTGAACTAGAAGGAAATCATCTTGTCTAGGATTCTTCCGAAAATAAAATCAAAAATACCCAAAAAATATGCAATTAATATAGAAAGAATGATAACAATTAATGTAAAATAAAAGGTCTGACGTCGATTTGGCCAAATTACATGTTTTAATTCCCCCCTTGTTTCTTTAACATACTCAGTAATTTTTGACATAAATATATAAGATAATTTATTTATTATTTATAAAAAAGCCCCCTTAGGGGCTTTTTTAACAATACTCCTTTTTTATGAAATAGTCAACTTACACACTCTATCTTATTTCATAAGTAATTGTCACATTTGAACTAATCGTATTCTCACCTTTTGGAATTTCAGCAACAGAAGCTTCACCTTGAGCAACATCCATCATGGTTGCCTTATACATCGTTGGAGCAGGATAATACCCTCCCTCACTAAATGAAGCTACTCTGCCCAAGCTCACGCCTAAGTCTTTCGCTAAAACCCTGGCTTTTGTTTTTGCATCTGAAATTGCTTTTCTCCTTGCTTCCATTTTTAAAACATCTTCATCATTTATAGTAAAATTAGGACCATTTAATTATGATACTCCTAATCCCCCTAATCCTTGGATAATTTTACCAGCATCGTCAGTATTACGAATTTTTACAGTAATATTTTCTGTTGCTGTATATCCTGTAATTACTCTTTTTCTATCTGGCTGTGGTGGACATCCATATTCATTACAGGGCATTAACAATTTAGGGTCAGACTGATATTCATATTTGGGACTAAAAGAGAAATTATTAGTTTTAATATCTTTTTCTGCTATATCATTACTCTTTAAAAAAGAAAGTGTTGCTTTTTCTATTTTTACCACCATCTCTTGAGCTTCTTTTACAGTCTTCGCTTCTTTAGAAATAGTAAAAGAAATGTTTGCAATATCAGGCACTGCTTGTACCTCTCCATAACCAGAGAGTGTAATAGTATTTACATCTCCACTCCCCATCATTCCATAAGCTCGAACTTCAGAAAGAAATTGCATTGCAAAAAGTAACGACAAAATTATTAATAAAATAAGTATTACTAAGTATAAATTCTTTTTGTATTCATTTGGTATTTCCATCCCGTTTAGAAATCATACTATCTATACATATATCTATGTATATATAAAGATAGATAATTTTTGTTAATTTATAATTTTCTCCCGTTTTGTAAATTTCTAACGGGATCCATATATTTATTATTCATTAATTGAATTATAATAATTTTATTATATCTTATAAAATATTTAAATCAATCCTGTAGTGAATTTTGGTGATGCACGCAGTGCGCCTAAAGGCTTCACTAAAATCTACTACGGGATCAAATTTACTTCAGGGATAAGAGTAATTTTAAATTTATTAAAAACAGAAGCAATGATTTCATCTGCCAAAGCCTTAATATCTTGACCACTAGCATTTCCATAATTTACTAAAATTAAAGCCTGTTTATCATATACCCCTATATTTCCCATTCTTTTACCTTTCCAGTCACACTGCTCAATTAGCCAACTAGCTGGAATTTTTATTTTTTCTTTCTCACTAAAATATGGCATTTCTGGATAAGACTTAAGGAGGTCTTCTAATTGTTCTTTTTTTATAAAAGCATTTTTAAAAAAACTCCCAGCATTACCAATAACTTTTGGGTCTGGTAATTTACTACTGCGTATCTGATAAACAGCATCACTAATATCTTTTGGATTTTTAATTTCAATTTTATTCCTGCCCGACTGAACAACATCAGTCGTTCGGGCAGGTTTTTCGAAATATTCTCTTAAAACTTTATAAGAAAGATTAGGACTTGGTATTTTACTTAATCTTAAAGTAATAGCAGAAATAAAATATTTATTCTTTAATGAATTTTTGAAAATACTATCTCGATATCCCAATGCACATTGCTTTTTATTAAAAACTATTTTTTCGCCAGTATTGATTTCATAAACTTCAACATTTAAAAGAACATCCTTTAGCTCTGCACCATAGGCACCAATATTTTGCATTGGAGCAGCTCCAACCGTACCTGGGATAAATGCCAAATTTTCAATCCCCCAATAATTATTATCTATAGCAAAAGATACTAAATCATTCCAAACTTCACCGCTCATAGCACGAATATAAATATCATCCTTCTCAGCGCCCTGAATGTTGTCAGAATTCGGAACTACAACTTCTATTCCCTTTAATTGATTTAAAATAACAATTCCATCAAAATCTTTAGTAAATAGTACATTACTACCCTCACCTAAAAAAAGTTTATTATTTTCTAAAAATAATGGATTAAGTAAAAGCTCTCTTAATTCATTTTCATTTTTAATCTCTACAAAAAACCTAGCAAAAGCAGGAACATTAAAAGTGTTTAAATTTTTCAAGTCATAATTTTCTAAAATATTCATATTATGAAATTTCTTTTTCTAGTTTTTTCTCTATTTCTACTTCACTAACAGGCTTAAGTAATTTTTTTAATTCTGAATCCTCAGATAAATCAATGCCATTTTTCTCTAAAAGAATAGTTAGCATTTTTATAATCTTGGTAATTTCTTTCTCAGAAATAATATCAATTTGTAAATGAGTTTCTTCTCTAATATCATCAACTTTTAAACTACGATTCTGAGAAATAAGTACAAAAACAGCCAAAATAATGGCCTCAAGAGAAACTATCATGGTAAGTAAACTAAAAGGAAAAGGGTCAAAAACAGGAATTACTTTTATGTAATTAGTGTTAATTAGTATCCAAAAAGTAAATAATAATACATTAAAAAATAAAAAAGTCATACTTCCAAAACTAGAAGTCATATAGTCTGCAATTTTTTCTATTAATGTCCTTTTAAAATTCGCCCTAGCCTTAAAACTATGAAAGATTTTTCTTTTTGATTCTTCGTGTTTTTTAAATAATGAGGCTAAAAAAGATGGATGATTTTGAGACATATTTATTATATTTATATTATATAATTCCTAGCAAACCTACTCTCTAATTATACTGACAGAGCCATCTTTATGCAATTTAATAACTTTTGATGCTTTGCCGAAAATTTCTCCTCCATCTATGTATAAATCAACCTTGTTATTAAAATATTTTTGAGCTTCTTGAATATTTTGAGCTGTTGGTAAGCCCTCTGGATTAGCTGAAGGAGCAATAAGTGGGCCTGTCTCTTGTAATAATTTTTGTAAATCCATATTAATAGGTAAACGAAACGCCAAACTATTAGTTCCACAATGTAAATATTCCAGAGACTCGTCTAGGCAATCAAATATAATACTAACTGGACTGGGTTGAAAATCCTTAGTTAAACCGAAGGACCAATACTTATTTAGTACACTTTTTTGTTCTTGGGAAATTGTTATATTAAAATTTATAAGTTCATCAACATGTCTAATTAAAATAATACAAGGTTTCTCTGGTGCCCTTTTTCTAATATCATAAATACGCTCAACAGTAGGACTATTTAATGCACTGCCAACAATGCCATAGATAGTATCAGTGGGCATAATTACCACCCCTCCATTTTTTAGTACTTTTATTAAATTTTTATTATCCCATTTATTATTCATTGAAAATCATTTAAAAAGGAAGTTTATCCCATAAAACAAAGAAACTAAAGAAACCAAAGAATAAGAATATTAATGTAATAATAATTTTTCGTATAAGACTAGGACGAAAGACTTTTGGCAAACTTCTATGATTAAGCCAAAAGACAAATCCAATATGAACAAACATTGCAAAAGCGTTAATTACTGCACCTAAGATTATTAATGTTTTTGGCTCATAAATATTAAAAAGAAATAAAATTATACCAAAAGCAATTTGTGCCCAAACAAAAGAGTAATATATTTTAGAAAGATTAATTTTTGCACCCTGTTTACCGTGCAATCTCCTGATAGCCAAATTTTCTGCCATAATACGAGAGGTGGAATCCATTACTCCCAGCTGTGTCTGAAATAACATAATAGAAACAACTACTAAAAATAAAGTTCCCACTGCTGGAAACATTATTTTACCAATAGCTCCTCCTTCATTTAGAATAAAATTAATTCCTTCAGTATTACCAGCTAAATTATAAGTAGTCGCATAGGACAAAAGCATAAGAAAAATCATTGAAATAGACCCAAGAAACCAAAAGACAAAAGCGTGCTCAATACTTATTGCTTTCCACCATTTTTTAAAGTTATTAATATCCTCTGGATTTTCAGTAGAATCCACACCATCTAAGACAATCTTATTTTCTTTTTTAGTAGAAAATAAGCTAGAAATTTTTTGTGAATACATACCCATACCATAACCTTTTTCTTTTATATAAATTGATTGAGTTAAATTTAAATTTCCCCCAGCACCTGAATAAGCAAAAGCAGCTAAAAAAGCCGCTAGACTTATACCTTCAGGTAAAAAATAAAAACCATCCCCAATACCAACTAATCCGTGGAATAATGCTGACCAGTCTGTTTTTGTACTTACAATAACAGCTAATAAAAAAATAATAGGAACACCAACTAATATGATAATTTTAGTAAGGCGTTCCATCATTCCATAAACTGTTTTGCCTATACTTAGAATCAAACCAACAATTAATAAAAACAAAATAGCTAACCATTTAAAGCTTTCAAAACCAAGAACGCTGGCCATCACTTTCGCCGAAGCAGCAACAATTCCAGGTAAGCCAAAACCAATAAAAGTTGAGACAATAAACCAGTAGACTGCTGGTTTAAATAATTTATAAATCCCAACAAAAACACTCTCCCCTTTTACTAGGGCATAGCGTTCAATTTCCATGTTTACAAAATATTGAAAAGTAATTCCTAAAATTGCTCCCCAGGCAATACCTAAGCCATAATTAGATACTAAATAGGGCCAGAGTATAACTTCACCAGAACCAAGTCCAAGAGCAAGAATAATAAAACTTGGACCAATTAGTTTTTTTATGGGTACTGGTTTTGGAAATGGTTTTTTTTCTGACATCCCGATTAGAAGCAGATCGCGATCAACTCACATATCTGATGTTTTATGTTAATAATTGTTACAATAATTGCTTTCATGTTTTATGTTGTATTTAAATTGCGATCGCGCCTGCCTGCCGGTAGGCAGGGCTTCTAACGGGAGACATATTTAAAAGTATATGAATTATATCAAACTAATATTATGTTTTATCATGGGAGACATATGGGATTTGCACCCATGATAGCTCCTCCACAGGGAGCTGTGTTACTACTACACTAATGTCTCCATACAATGCTATTTATACCAAAAAAGCTTTATAAATGCCACTTATAACTTTATGAACTTCTATGTAAAACATATTTTGCACCCTCTATAAGAAGAACATTTAAAACTAACCAAGATAAAATAAATGGAATAGACCATAGGGGTAATGCTGAGAGCATAAATATTTCTCGCATAAAGGGCAGAACCATAGTTAATATTAAAAGAATAAATGCTATTAAAATAGCATAATTTAATTTAGTATTTGAAAAAATATTATACGAAAAAATGGGTTGACGCAAACTACGAAAAGAAAAAGCAATAACAAGCACATAAGAAGCAAAACATGCAAAGAAAATTGAACGTGCAAGTCCTACATCAAAATTAAATCTTAATAATAAATAATATAAAAGAAAAAGAAGCACTGAGCTAAATATACCGATACCAAAAGTAAATACTTTAACTTCTTTTGTAAATATCAATTTTAGTTCCTTGCCAGAATATTTATCCTTATCTATATTCTGGTCAAAAGCAAAAGTTAAAGCTGGTAAAGACTCAGCAAAAAGATTAACCCAAATAATCTGTAATGCAGTTAAGGGTAATGGTAAAGCAAAAATCAAACTCCCACCTATTACGAATACTTCATCTAGGGAGTTAGACATTAGATAAACAAATGTTTTTCTAATGTTTGTTAAAATTTTACGCCCTTCATCTATCGCTAAACTAATGGTTTCAAAATTATCATCAAGTAAGACTAAATCTGCTGCACTTTTTGCAACGTCACTTCCTGAACCTAGAGAAATACCTATGTCCATCGCTTTAAGCGCTGGAGCATCATTAACTCCATCTCCAGTCATGGCCACAATTTCACCTTTTTCTTGATACATTTTACCAATACGTAATTTATCTTCTGGTGTTACTCGTGCAAAAATTTTAATTTTAGAAATTACATTAGAAAGTTCTTTATCTGATAAGTTTCTTATATCACTTCCAGATAATACTTCATCTTCTTGTACATGCCAATTTAAATCTTTTGCTACAGAAAGTGCAGTACCAACAAGGTCCCCTGTTACTAATACCATTTTTATTCCATGAGATTGTATATTATCTATAGCGTCTGGTACTTCAGGCCTAACTGGATCAAAAAAAGTAAACATTCCTAAGAAATTTATATTTTCTACTTGAGAAATAAGAAAATCTTTTTGATCTTCTTTCTTTTTCATTGTTGCTAGACCAATCAATCTCTTACCCTCTCTGCTATTTTTTTCTATCCAAGATTCAATTTTTAAATATTCTTCTTTAGACAAAGAAGATTTTTTTAATAATATGTCTGGAGCACCCATTAAAATATAGGTGTCGTTTTTTTCAGAAACTGAAAATTTATTTGTTGAGTTAAATGGTAAAACTATATGGGAAATAGACGAAGACATGGATTTAAGAGATATGTTATGAGCGCGACAAGCTTTAGCTATATTTGCCTCAAAGGGTTTCCCTCGAAATATCCACTCATTTTCATTCTCATTTAGATTCTCTATAGAAACATCCACATTAAGAAGCGCTAATTGAAGTAATGATTTCTGCTCTAAAGTAAAAACTTTTTCTTTTAAATCAAAAGTGTCAGAAAGAATAAACTCAGTACTATAAACACCAGTTAATTGCATATTGGCCATAGTAAGAGTACCTGTTTTGTCGGTCATAATTAAAGTAGTAGAACCAAGAGTTTCTGCTGCTGTAAGCTTTCTAATTATTCCTCTTTTTTTGGCAATTCGTAAAGACCCAATTGCTAAAATCATAGTAAGAGCAATAGGTAATGATTCTGGAACTGCACCTACTGCAACAGCAGAAGAAAGAAGAATCATTTCTATAAAGGGTTCTCCACGTAAAACTCCCAAAACAAAAATTCCCAAAACAACAATACCAACAAGAAGAAAAATAAACCAAGCTAAATTATCAACTCCCTTTTGAAGTGGTGTTTTTATTCTGCTAATTTTTGAAACAATTCCAGCAATTTGTCCTATTTCTGTGTTATTTCCTGTTGCATAAGCTATTCCCAGAGCATAACCTTGAACCACCAAGGTTCCAGCATGAGCAATATTTTTTCGTTCAGATACTAACGCACTAATGCTCCCAATATCTTGTTTTTTTTGAACCGGAATTGATTCACCAGTTAAAATAGCCTCATCAACTTGAAAATTATTTATATTAATTAAGCGAACATCAACTGGAACACGAGACCCATATGATAATTTTATAATATCTCCAGGTACAATTAATTGAGAATCTATTTCTTCTTCTACTCCATCTCTAATAACACGAGCCCTATCTTTAATATAAGTTTTTAATTTATCAAGGGTGTTTTCAGCATGATATTCGTGATAAAAACCAAGTGCAACATTAAGTAAAACAGCAAAAAGAATAACACCCATATCTACCCACTCATGTAATATTCCAGTTAAAAATACAGCACCAAGAAGTAGAAATATAAGAGGACTTACAAATTGTTTTAAAAATAAAGATAAAAAATTAATTTTTTCTTTATGATAAAAAGTATTATATCCATATTTTAGAATACGTTTTTCTGCTTCTTTATTTGAAATTCCCCTTTCTGAAGTTTTTAATATTTTAAAAACTTCAGAAACAGAAAGAGACCATGGTTGTTTAACTATTTGCATAAAAAAAATAACCTAACTTTTATAAAAATGGTGTCTAGGGTAGGATTTGAACCTGCATACCCTTACGGACGTATTTTAACATTAAGTTTAATTTTTCTATAGTGCGCGGGAGAGGATTTGAACCTCCACGCCATTACTGGCACCACCCCCTCAAGATGGCGAGTCTACCGTTTCTCCACCCGCGCATTTTAATAAGCTTATTAAAAGTATACCAAAAATTTATTTTTCTAGTATTTCATCTGGAGCCTTTTCTTTAACAGCTTCTTCATTGGCTTCTTTTTTTATTTCTTTTTTATTTTCTTCTTTAATAGCTGATATAATTGAACGCATTTTTCGGCGAACATCTTTCTTTGCTTTTGTACGAACATAATATAATTTTGATCTTCGTGCACGAGACTTTCTTATAGATTCAATTTTATCTATTATTGGAGAATAAAGAGGAAAAATTCTTTCTACACCAACATTTGAAGCAACCTTTCTAACTGTAAAAGTAGCGCCAGCTTCAGTACCGTGTTTTCTTGCAAGAACCATTCCTTCAAAAGCCTGTAGGCGAGATTTACCTTTTTCATCCACAATTTTTGACCAAACACGTACTGTATCCCCAGCCTTAAACTTAAGTTTCTTGCGAGCTTCAATATCAACTGGACTAAATTTTATTTTAGTAAATACCATCCCATTAAAAAATTTAAATTATTAAACTGTATTGCCCCAAACCAAATAATGCTGATTTTATAACCTGCCTACCGCAGGCAGGCGGGACAAGTAGTAAAAGCCACTTTATCACAAAAGGGTCTTAAAGGCAATTTACCCAGTAGTAGATTTTAGTAAAGCCCTTGGGGTGTACTACACATATCACTAAAATTCACTACGGGGTTAAATGAATTCTTGCTGGTAACATTTTTCACAATAAATAACTTCTGTTCTGTCTGGGGCAAATGCTGTATTAATTGCACTATTGCATTTTGCACAAAATCTTTTATATAACTTTATTGGACTTAGTCTAGAAAGTCGCCTACTATCTCTACATTTTGGACATTCATGAGGAAGGGGTAAATTCATCTTATTTAAAAGACCAAGTTCGCCTTTTGTAATTTTATATGCATAACCACAAATAGAACATCCAATAGTTTCATTTAAAATTACTTTATCGGTTTCTTTTATGGTGTCTGGTAAAGAAGAAGATTGTAATGAAATTTTGTGTCTTGGTTTTTCTATGTCTAACCAAAAATATCCTTCAGAAATTGCTTGTTCCTTTGTTTTTGGAAAAAACTGCATGGCTATTGATCTATTATACGAATGCTTACTAAACTCAGGTGGAAAAAATTCTCCATAAGGAAATTTACGTCCCTTTTTATCAATATATGGATTTTTTTTCATGTCTTCTATAATTTGAGCTTTTAGTTTTTCATATTCTTCTTTTGGATATTCTTTATTTAAAATACAATAATGTTTTCTTTTTAAGTTTACACAACCAAAATTATTTTTTCCTGCAATATTCCAATAACAATATTGTAAATTTAAACTATCAGGATGACATCCAAATGAAAAATAAACAGAATTAGAATTTTCCCCAATACTAATGGATTCATAGATTTGAGTTGCATTATTGCCCCAACCAGAATAATCTACACAGTCTTTTGCAGGCCCTACAGTTATAAATTGAGCCCATTTACAATCTTCAGCACCAGAGCATATATATAAATTTTTAGAGTTTTTGGATTCATACACATATTCACCTGTAACATTAAGATTTAAAGAATTGCCTGTATATTCTCTATAAGGTTTTGTCAGCCAGAAATTTTGTGCTTTTTGTTTAAGTTCTTCTAATCCTTGCCAAGAATTAATTTTAAATTCTTTTAATTTTTCTTCATATTCTTCTTTAGAATATTTTACATTAAAAATATAATATGAAGCCCCACGAAGATTCACACACCCAATACAATTGGTGCAACCATAACAATTGCGAGAAAAATAAACATTTACACAAGCATCACATTCTTCTGAAAAAAATGTTTGATAACATTTATTAATACCTATTGATTCATAACAAAGTTCGGAGTCTTTTGCTCGTAAACAATCAGAACTATGTTTTAAGGCATTCAATATTGATGAGTAGTAAACACTATCACAAAAGTCTGCCCAAAATACTAAATAACAATCACGACACCATCCCATAGAGTTTGAGTAGTCAGAATTTTTTAAGGTTAAATATCCAGTTTCTAGGCCAACATAAGGAATTGTATCAGCAAGCTCCCTTACTTGTTCAAGAAAGTTGCGCTTTGGATCATAGTCCATGGCGTATTCTGTGCCATCCCAAGAATCTGCCCACCAACATTTTTGACAATAAACAGTTATTTTTTGTTCTGGTGGATAAATAGACAAGGTTTTTTTATTACATTCATCACAATTTCGCCAACTTAAATTCCAAGTATTTTGAAAAGAAAAACGACGAATAAGGCGACATTCTGGACACCAGGTTGGAGGTGGAACTTTTCCACCAGAATTAGACGAAATTTTCTCATAAAAATTAAAATCTGCAGGCTCAATAGTAAATTCACCATGACAATTCTGGCAAGCCTGTACTGAGTTTTTCGAATGTATTCGAGTCTCTATTTTCATATCTTAATTATAGCAAAAATGTATTTAAAATAATTTAAAACCCATAAAAGCCTTAAAATATAAGGCATAAACCATGAACGGCTCAACATTTGAGCCGTTCATAAGTTTATTTTTAATACACTTCTTGCTGATAGCACTTATCACAATAAACAATTCCTGTTTTACTGGGATTATAAGAAGTCTTAAATTCATTTGGACAGTGATCTTGCTCGTGTAAATGGTGAACTGCTAAATTCTTGTAAACACCATCATCTGATTGCGTACCAGTACATTGGCATTTACCACTCCAAAGCTTCCATGAATTTAATTTGCTTAATCTTCCATAATGACGACAATTTGGGCAAAGTCTTGGTAATGGTAAATTCATTCTTTTATAAAATTCAAATTCTCTTGGTATCATACGAAATGCAGTAGTACATCCATGCAGGCAATCTCCGGCGTGAACACAACCAATAACCTCAGTTAATATTTCATCTTTAACATTTTTTATGTCATCCGGTAAGCCTTCGGGCTTAATCGTAATACTATAGCTCTTAGTATCTGGATTCTGCCACCTTAATCCTTTTTTTAATACTTCTTCCTTTGTCATGGGAAAATATTCCTGAGCAACTGTATCATTATAGGGAAACATAGATAATTCCATGGGGAAAAATTCTCCGTATTCACTAGTTTCTGTCATATGTTTAATTATTTTAGGTAATAGAATTTCATATTCTTCTTTAGAATATTCTTTATTTAAAATACAATATTCTTTATTTTGAAGCCCAATACATCCAAACATATTTTTTGAATTTTTAACAAAAATAGAATAATATACATCACTTGACTCAGAAGCTCTATAGCAAAATTTACAGTTATAGGAAGCAGCTGTTGCAGTACATTCATAAATAAGTTCACTATCTCTTCCCCCACTATAAGCATCCATTGAATCTTTATAGTTTATAATATCCCAGAGGTATCGAACATTTTCACAAGATTTTACATTAAAACACGAAAAACTATTTTTACTATTAAAAATATTATCTCCAGTAGAATTTGGTGAATTTGTAATATTTAAATTTCTTTTTATTGTTGCTTGGTTAAGTTTTTCAAATTCCTCTAGTGCTTGCTCTTTTTCTCTAAATGAGCCTAAATTAAATTCAGCCACCTTTTTCTTATATTCATCTCGTGATAATTGTTGATTTTTAAAACAATATTGCTTATTGCGCAAATTGCTACACATAAAACAATCTAAGCAATTTTTACAATTCCAAAGCATGCTAGAATTAGAGCAATTCTCTGAAAAATACAAATAAGTACCATGACTACAACCAATACATTCTATGCATTCATAAAGAAACTCAGATGATTTAAAGGCTTGATAACAATCAACGCAGTCTCTTGAATGATTGCCCCTATAAACATAGAGCATATTTTCAGAATAGTGGGTCCTTGAGCATAGATAACAATTTTTTGAGTGACCTACTCCATTGTTATAGTCACAATTTTCGCTACTTTCAATACGTAATGACGACCAAGGAACATCTAACATAAATTCTTTAAATTGTTCAAAAAAAGGACGAGAAAAATCAAAATCCCGACCATATTTCATAGAATCAAATTCATCACTATTCCAATAAGTATGGTCATATGCTTTATATGGAGAATCTGATGAAAAAACAGAAATTATATCCTTATTAGAATGACTGCACTTTCTTTTATATAAGGCACGCTCATTGCGAAAACTCATGCGTCGCATTTGACGACACTCTTTACATAAAGTCGGAGCTGGAACTTTTATTTTTTCATAAAAAGCAATATCCCCTATTTCTATGGGGAATTCATTCTGACAATTCTTACATATCTTCTTTTTAATTTCCATAATATTACTTTAACATTTTTTCGAAAACTTTTGGTAGGGATGATTCAACTTTTACAATTTTACCCTTTAAATCTTTAAACTCTATAACTTTTGAATGAAGTGCTAGTCTATCTAAACCTTTTGGATGGGGCTTATTGGGATTATAAAGAGAATCACAAACCACAGGATGATTTAAGAATTTCATATGTACACGAATCTGATGCGTACGACCAGTTTTTGGATGCACTTCTAAATAAGTAAATTTATTAACCTCTCCGCCAGAGGCGGATCCCTGCCCACCGATTTTGGCAGGCGTGGCGCCTTTGGCGGAAAACCTTTTTAAAACTTTATATTGAGTAATAGCTTCACGAAGCTCTCCCCTTACACCACGACCAGCAAGACGTCTACGAAAATCTTTCGGACTTCTTCCAATTGGCTTATTTATAATTCCCCTATCATCTTTTACAAAACCAGAAACAATAGCATGATAAGTTTTTTTTATTTCTCTGTTCTTAAATTGATTCTTTAAAAATTCATAAGCTTTTTGATTTTTTGCCAAAAGTAAAACACCAGAAGTATCACGATCTAATCTATGAACAACACCGGGTCTTTTTATTTCCCCCATTATTTCACCCACATTTTCCATGTTTGGATAATTTTTAAAAACCCAGTCAGTAATTGTTTTCTTTTTAGTGCGACCATCTGGATGCACGGCAATACCAAACGGCTTGTCTATAGCGAGAATATTTGAATCTTCATATAGAATTTTTATTTTCATGGTGCCCTCGGCAGGGTAATCTTTCCCTACAGGAACAGTATACCTTTTTGATTTATTCAGAACAATGCTCTTCATAAATAACAAAAAGCTTTTCAATTCCTGCACGCAAGTAAATAAATTTACTTGCTCTCACACACCAAAATATACTTCGTTTATTTTGGTGGCTACAAATAATTTCTCGCCGTCGCTCGAAATTTTCGCAGCCCGCCCCTCGTATTTTGTCTGCTAACAAAACATCACTGCGGTCGGCACAAAAACTAAAAAAGCCCAGCAGTGGGCTTATTTTAGATTTTGGTGCCCTCGGCAGGAATCGAACCCACATCAAAGCCTTAGAAGAGCTCTGTTCTATCCATTGAACTACGAGGGCAAATATAAGACCGGTGCGCGCTGAGGGACTTGAACCCCCGACATCTTCAGTGTAAATGAAGCGCTCTACCAACTGAGCTAAGCGCGCATTAATTAAGGTTTAATCTTTATAGAACCTTCCCTGATTATCCTAGCAATATAATCATGTCTTTTCAACTTTTTTAGTTTATATTCTACTTTTCTGGCATTTTTTAAGTTTTCATATTCTTGAGAAAAAACCACCTTGAACTTTCCCATCTTTTTAGTTGTACGAGTATTCCCTTGAAGATGTTGTTTTATTCTTCTTTCTAAATTAATAGTACTGCCTATATAAAATTCTCCTTTTTCATTTTCTAATATATAAACGAATGACATAAAATATTTATAACAAGCCGACGTTTCAGTCGGCTCTCCGACCACTAAAAAGTGCGTCGGAGTTTTTAAAGTGATGGGTCAACAACGGGAGCAGAAGAATTTTGTATCTTTTTTGAAATTTCATTTCTTTTGATAAAAATTTCCAATACTTCATCTATTCTTTGTTTACTAATTTTTTCAAGTTGATTACTCTTATTTAATGGAGGTGGAATTTCTTCTTTATTTATTTTTACAAAAAAATAAAAACTAAAAATAAAAATAATTATTGTAAAAACAAAGGTAAGGGAAAAAATTATTGCCCAATAAAAATTTGGATTAGGCCTTGTTTTGGTTTTCCTAAATATTTTTTTTCTTTTTAAAAAATCGGTTTTTATTTTTATCATAAAATTAATGAATAAAACTAATAAGCCTTAATACAATATTTGTTTCCCAGCTTGAAGTACTTGTTGTACTTTGTGTTATTTCTTTAAAAATATCTAATGATACAAATTCCAATTGATAAGGAGAATTTTCAAGTAGAGTAAAAAATTTATACAATGACTTAAAACTTCCTTTTGCTTTAAGCCCGACAATCAAACTTAGATTATCAGGTGAGATATTAATAAATGAAGTTTCAGCAGTGGTTTCTACTTTAAGTGCAAGCTCTTCAATTGTATCTAAAAATGGCACTAAATTGGAGCTTGGTATAAAGTGTTTATCAAGCTCTGTTGTTTCTTGTTCTATTGTTTTAATACCACGACTAATATCTTTTAACTCATCTAATTGGCTCATTTTTTCCTGCATTTCAATATTTGCTTCTTTTGCAATAATATAATTCTTTTCAATCTTATTGTATAATAAATAAAAAAAACAACAGGAGAATATTAAAAAAAATATTGAAAGAAAAAATGGGACTTTTGGAAAATTAGTTTTCATATTAAGAAGGAATTAAGGTTAAATAAAATTGGATATTATATCCTTTAACAAAATTGGAAATCGGTAAATCGACCTCTTTAAATAAAGAATTATTTTCTAATGTAGTACTAAAAAGAGACAGTCTTTCTCTGCTGGGTGCAGTACCACGAATACTAATTTTTCTTCCGTCTATTTCATTATCTTCAAAATAAATTTGAGTAATTTTAATACCAGAAATCTTTTTTGAAAGAATTTCATTAATCACCCTTTCTGAAACTAAAAACTTTTCTTGTTCGGTTTTTTCAAGTAAAGAAAGTTTTTTATCAATATCAGAAATAGTTGAAAATATTTTTTCATTATTTATATTTATCTCTTCTGTATTTAATTTTTCAGTACTTATATTTTTCTTTACTGAAGAAATAAAATAAGAAGGAAGTAAAGAAATAGAAGCAATAAGTATTACAAAAGCTAATACTAGTAAAATAACAATTACTAATCTATAGTAAAAATCTTTTATAATTATCTTCTTTTCTTCATTTGGAATTAAATTAATCATGTTCAAAATTTCCAAGAGCAAGCCCAATCGTTGTTGCAAAAGAAAGAGATTGCTTAAAATTTATTTGGGGTGTCTCTTTTTTAGTATCTAATATATTAATCCAAACATTTGCATTTTCGACCTTTCTTTTTAAACCAATAGATAAATAATCAGACAATCCTATTAAGTTTGAATCGCCACCACATAATATTATTTTCTTAATAGGAAGATTATTTTTACCTTCTTTGTCTTTATGTGTATGCCAATATAATAAATGCTTTTCAATTTCACCCCTCAAAACAGAAACACTCTTTAAGAGCACGTCAAATATTTCTTTATTTTCTACATTCTTTTGTAATCCATGTGTTTTTTTTATTTCTTCAGCTTCCTGAGAACTTACTTTAAGATTTGTTTGAAGAAGACTATTTAACATTTCTCCGCCAACATCAAGAGTAGAAGTAAATACCACAATTCCTTGAGATATAATAAAAATTCCTGTACGCTTTGCCCCAAAATCTACAATCATATAAGTATCTAAATCTCCTCTTTTGATCACAGCACGAGAAGTTGCTTGAGCTTCAAGCTCAAATGAGGGAACAAATATAGAAGAATTTTTAAAAACAGAAAGATAATTTTGAATAACACTCTTTGGTATTGCAGCTACTTGAACCTGTAAAGTATTCACATCTTCACTTAATATTTCATAGTCAAAAATTGTATCTGGAGCAGGTACTGGAATATGTTCTTCTAGGGAAAGCTCAATGCTTTCTCTAATATTTGTAAGTTCTGTTTTGTCTAAATACATCTTAAAAAGATATATTTGCTCTTCTGGCAAAGAAACACGTACAGACTTTATTCCTTCTTCTTTACGTAAAGATAATAAAATTTCTTCTAAACGTTTAGGGTCTTTTATTTTGCCTGATTCAATAATACCTGGAGGAATTTTACGTTCACCATATTTCTTCAAACGAATACCATCTTTGGTAAAGGTAAAAGAAATAAATTTAATTGATTCATCTGAAATATCCAAACCAAAAGAAAGCATTGAGAGAAAAGCAGGGGTTGGAAAAAATCTATTAAATAAATTTTTAAACATTATTAATATTATACGATATACACAACAATATCGCTATTTTTTACCCGCACACTTACTTTTATTATATCTATCTAAAAACCTTTGCAAAATAAGCGCAGCTGCTCCCGCATCTACTTTGTCACTCCTTATTTTTTTTATTTTACTGTGTGCTTGTGTTTTATGAAGATTCATTTTGGTATTCCCTATTTTTCTAGCTTCTACTGAAGTTAAAAACTCTTTTTCTTTGTGTATTTTTATACCAAATTCTTGTTTTAACTTAGAAATAAAAATTTCTATTTCCTCCAATACTGAATTGGGATTCCCTAAAAAATTCAAGGACTCTCCTATTACAATTCCAGTAATGTTTTCCTTTTCTAAAATATCTCCAATTTTTCTAAAAGCATCTTTGTTGTTTAAAACAATCTCTTTTGGAAAAGCCAAAGTATGATTTTCGTCTGAAATTGCCAGACCAATTCTTTTTACACCATAGTCAATACCTAAAAATCTCATAAGAAAAGACTAGCATAAATAACACTTTTTTGATAATAAATTTATGGTATACTGGTTGAGTGCCTGAGTTACATAAAAGAAATCCTAATACTAAGTGTTTAATCTGTAATAAATTGATTTATAGAAGACCTAGTGAGATAGAGAAGGGGCGAGTCTTTTGTAGTATAAGTTGTTATGGTATTGCTTGTAGAAAAGAAAGGCCATGCTTAATTTGTGGAAAATTGATTTTATCGGGACTCAATAAAAAAACTTGTACCAGGGGTTGTGCGAATAAACACAGAAAGGGTATTCAATATAAAATAAACAGGCCGAGAGATAAAGTAAAATCCCAGCGAGTTATAAAGTTAAGATTATTACAAGAAAGGGGTAAGTTGTGCGAAAAATGTGGTTATAATAAGTATGAAATATTACAAGTCCATCATAAAGACAGAAGTAAAAATAATAATAACTTGAAAAACCTACAACTTATTTGTCCAAACTGTCATTATGAAGAACATTTTTTAGAAAAAAGCTGGTTAAGAAAAGATTGAAAAATAAACCAAAAAAGCTATACTGAATAAACTATATGAAAAGGAGGGTTGGCAGAATGGTAATGCACTTGTCTTGAAAACAAGCGCCCGTAAGGGCTTAGAGGTTCGAGTCCTCTACCCTCCGCATTTAAAAAACAATGAGCTTTTGCTCTTTAGTTTTTTAAACTGATAGGAAGAAGTGAAACTTCTGAAGAGATTCGAAAGGCGCAGGTATAATTTTTTTAGTAGAAAAAATTACCGAGCCAGGGTCGTGAAAATTTTCGAGCGACGGCGAGAAAATTATTCCTAACCGAGTCCTCTACCCTCCGCATTTAAAAAACAATGAGCTTTTGCTCTTTTGTTTTTTAAACTATCCCCAGTGACTTCACTGGTATTTTTGATATACTAATAAGCATTAAAAGAATAAATATTGTATATAATTTAAAAAATGGAAGAAAAAACAGAAGAAGAATTTAAAAAATTAATAAAAGAAAATAAATATCAAGTATTCATATGTGCATGTAGAGCTTATGTACCATTTAATTTTGCTTTTCATACATGGTTTGTAATAAACAAAAGGGGGAAAATTTCACGCTGGGAAATTCGAGACAATAGAAACAGGAATAATCCAGATTGGGGATATTTACATTTAAACAACCAACTCCCCTTTCAGGGAATTAGGGGTTTTCTTTTTTCAAAAAAATATGCACGAAAAGCAAAACTTGTTGGATATATTGAAGGAGATAAAAATTCATTAACACAAGAAGTTATAGAATTGATAGAAAAATCACAAAAATTGTATCCATATTGTCATGAATATCTTTTAACAGGTCCAAATAGCAACACTTATGCAAGGTGGGTCCTTAATAAGTTCCCAGAATTTAATATAAAGCTTCCATGGAGTTTTGTTGGGAAAAATTATAAAATAAAACAATAGACATAAATCTATCGTCTGGTATAATTAAGTTATGGATGAACAAGAAAATTTATCTTGGTCTGCTCTGGAATATGAAGAGCGTGAACGTAGCGCGGACTGGTTTTGGGCTCTTGGAATTATTGTTATTACAAGTTTCCTAACTGCACTTATTTACAGTAATTATTTTTTTGCAATTCTAATTTTACTTAGTGGAACCTTGCTCTATGTCTTTAGTAAGAAATCACCAGAATGGATAAACTATGAAATAACAAGAAAAGGTCTTCTAATAAAATCCCAACTCTATCCTTATCAAAATATAAAATCTTTTTATATACAAAAAAATAATAAGCCTATGCTGTTTATAAAAATAGAGAGATTTTATATGCCCATTATTTCTATTCCAATAGAACATAATATGATAAACGAAATACATGAAATATTCATGTTGCAAAATATTATTGAAGAAGAAATGAGAGAGCATCCATCTGAAAAAATAATAGAAACTTTTGGACTTTAAATTCATCTATATAAAAAGTGGACTTTTAAATAAAAACTGTTAATCTTAAAAAAGAAATATATGCCCTCATAGTTTAATGGATAGAATGCGAGCTTGCGGAGTTTGCGATGTAGGTTCGATTCCTACTGAGGGCACAAAATTTAAATAAGCCCACTGCTGGGTTTATTTAGATTTTGTGCCGACCGCAGTGATGTTTTGCGAGTACGCAAAACCACGAGGGGCGGACTGCGAAAATTTCGAGCTGGATTTTGCCGGGGACAAAGTCCAGAGTGAGAAATTATTTGTAGCCACAAAAATACACTTTGTGTATAACCACACATTTTAAATCAAGTTTAAACTTGACTTTTTTAATACAAGGTGCTATAATACTTTTATATGGATAATAGAAATAATGTGATAAAAATAGCCCAAAAAATAAGCTTATTACTAATAGTGCTTATCGTGGTGTTTGGATTATGGTCTGGTATAGCCCATGCAACATTGTCTATTACTACAAGAAACCCAAGCAATGTTAGTCATTCAAGTGTCGTCTTAAATGGTGTTTTAAATGAGGGTAGTTTGTCAATTACTGCTTGGTTTGAATTAGGCACAAATCCAAATAATTTAACATTATCAACTAGTCCAAAATATTATAATTCTCTTTCTGACAACTATAGTGCTCCTGTATCGGGATTAAATAGCAGTACTACTTATTACTTTCGTGCAGTAGCAGAGAATTCACAGGGAAGGGTTTATGGAAATATATTATCTTTTAAAACAAGCTATGATCCATACTATGATAGAAATTATATAAATAATCAGTCTTATTATAATAGTCAACCCACAATAACAACAAATCCTGCAATAAACATAGGTGCTAATGGCGCAATACTAAATGGTTTCGTAAATGGGAATAATTTATCAACTACAGCATGGTTTGAATGGGGTACAAATACAAACTTTGCCAATTCAACTACTCAAAAATATTATGGTAATAATGTCAGTAACTTTAACATTACTTTAACAGAACTTCTTCCAAATACTGTATATTATTTTCGTGCAGTAGCAGAAAATAGCAGAGGAAGAGTATTTGGAAACACTGTTTCATTTACGACAAGTTTTACTTCTTATATAAATTATACAAATCAAGAAACTTCTTCAAAATTAGAAGCAAAGACAAGTTCAGTAACGAATATTTACTCTACTGGTGCGCAACTAAATGGATTAATTATAAATAACGGTACTATTCCTTCAAATACTTATTTTGAGTGGGGTACAAGTACTAGATTGGGAAATAAAACTACAATAATATCAACTGGAGTAAAACCTATTGTTAAACATCTCAATACAATTACTGGCCTTCGCCCAAATACTGGTTATTATTTTCGTGCAGTAGCAGAAAATAATTTATCTAGAAGTGTTGGTGAAATTACTTATTTTAAAACCAATCCTGCTATTAGTGGAAAAACAAATAATCCATCGATAAGTGCTGGTGTAAAAGATAATGCAATAATAAAGTCAGTAGATGAAAATGATCAATTAATAATCGACTTAGGTGCAAATGTTTTAGGTGTTGGCTTCTTACCAGGAAATTCATTTGGATGGCTTATTTTAATAATCTTTATTCTTATACTTGTACTCTTGATGCAATACTCATTTTATCCAAGAGCATTAAAACAAGAAAATACAGAAAATCATTAAGAAATTCAAAAAATATCTACATAAATAACCCTAAAAAGGGTTATTTATGTTAGAGTAAAAAAATGAAAAATCAATATCCAATACGTATAAATAAATATTTGGCCTTAAAAAAAATCTCTACAAGAAGAGGTGCTGATGAATTGATAAGAAATAAAAAAGTTTTTATTAATGGTAAATTAGCAGTATTGGGTAATAAAATAAATAAAAATGATTTAATTAAAGTAAAAAAAGATAAAAATGAAAAAAAATATGTCTATTTTGCCTATAATAAACCAATAGACACTATTACACATTCACCACAAAAAGAGGAACAGGATATTAAAAAAAATATAAAAAATAAAATTTTACTAAAGGGTATAGCTCGTGATATTTTCCCCATAGGTCGATTAGATAAAAAATCTCATGGACTTATCCTTCTTACAAATGATGGACGCATTACTGAACAGCTTCTAAGCCCAAAATATTTTCACGAAAAAGAATATTTAATTAAAACATCTAATAAGCTTCGTTCAAATTTCAAACAAAAAATAGAAGTTGGAGTAAATATGGAAGGTTATGTTACAAAAAAATGCAAAGTAAGTATTGTTAATAATTTTAACTTTAAAATTATTTTAACTGAAGGGAAAAAACATCAAATTAGAAGAATGTGCTCGGCTCTTTTTCAAGAAGTTGCAGACTTAAAACGTATTAGAATTATGAATATTGTTTTGGGTAATTTAAAGTCTAACAATCTTAGAGAAATTAAAGGCGAAGAATTAAATATTTTTTTAGAATCACTCGATTTAACTACACCTATTGCTAACAATAAAATTTGACAAAATAGTTTCTTTTGTGTTATATTCAAATGACAAAGTAGGTTCAGAAAGAGTCGATTTCTCAATTATATCTATTTGTAATTTACTAGCCCCGACATAAAAATCGGGATCCCAGCCCTTTAGAGGGTATCGGGACTTAAACAAAATAATCAATGACTGGTACTATAAAAAGGCTCACTGATAAAGGTTTCGGTTTCATTACTGGAGAAGGACTAGAGAAGGATTTATTCTTCCACAGTAATTCTCTTGTTGACGTAACTTTTGATGAGCTAAAGGAAGGTGATACTGTTTCTTTTGAAACAGAAGAGTCACCAAAAGGATTGAATGCTACAAACGTACAACGCGCGTAATATCATCCAATAAAAAAACCACTCTCAGGAGTGGTTTTTTTATTTTATTATTTTCCCAATGCCCACTTTTTTAAATTTTCATAACTATCTTCTCCGCAAATCCACTTATTAGTTTTTGTATTATAGAAAAAAGGTATACCCCCACAAAGTCCTTTATCTAATTCTAATAAAACTTTCTCATTTTCTTTATTGTGCCAAACTTCAAGACTCTTAATCTTAATTTCCTCTTCTTTTTCTAAACGCACAACTAATTTATGCATATGCACGCAACATGGGCATTCAATTCCATAAAATTCAAGTAAATGAGACATAAACAAAGTGTGTAAATCTTAATAATTAAAACTACTTGGTTATCCTAGCTAAACGAGCTTTCTTACGAGAAGCGTTATTTTTCTTTATTACTCCCTTTTTAGCAGTTTTATCAATAATAGAAAAAGCAGAAGGCAACATCTTTATCGCCTCTTTTTTATCGTTTTTTACAGTTTTCTCAATCTTTTTAATAATCTCTTTCATTGCACGCTTCTTAGAATCATTAGAAGCCTTCTTGCGAAGAGATCCTCGAACCGCTTTTTTAGCTGATTGTGTAATTGGCATAAATGTTAAATCGAATATGATTGTTATTTTGTCTTAATAATAAAATCGGACTAATTACTTCCTGCCCCGTAGTTAAAAATTTATGTATTCGATAAATTTTTATAGTACTGGGGTAATAGGCATAGATGCAATTTAACAGAAAAGTCTTTAAAAAGCAACTTTTACTAAGATAAAGTTTGTATGCTATGATAAACCTATGATAGGTAGTATAAAAGGAAAAATAATTCTAAAGACAACAAGGTTTTTAATAGTCGAAACAAATAATATAGGCTATAAAATAAGTGTCTCATCTGACACATTATCTAAAATAAAAAAAGAAAAAGAGGTCTTTTTATTTATCCATACTCACATACGTGAAGATATTCTAGATTTATATGGATTCTTGGATCATCAAGAATTAGAATTTTTTGAAATGCTTTTAAATGTATCTGGTATTGGACCCAGATCAGCACTTGCTATCTTAAGTATTGCAACAATAGAGACATTACGTAAGGCCATTAGTACAAATGACACTGTTTATTTAACAAAAATATCAGGAATTGGAAGAAAGACTGCTGAAAAAATAGTAATTGAGTTAAGAGATAAAGTGGGAGAAGAGCTAGGGGGTAGTTCTTTACAAATAGAATTAGATTCCTTAGAAGCACTGAGGTCATTAGGCTATTCTCAAAAACAAGCTCGTGAAGCACTAAAAAAAGTTTCTCCTGAAGGAGATACAAATACTAAAATCCGTGAAGCACTAAAAATACTAGGAGGAAAATAGTATTAAAAATCACAAATTCTAAACAACGCCACTCCCAAAGCCACAGAAACATTTAGTGATTCTTTTTTGCCACGCATTGGAATTTCGGCAATTACATCACACTTTTTTAAAATATTTTCTGGTATACCTGTAACCTCTGGTCCAACGATAAAAGCCAAACCTTTTTTCCAGCCGAAGGCTGGTCCGCCTCTGGCGGAAATTTTACGATAATCGATAGAAGATTCATCTTGCTCAATGCCTATAATTAAATATTTTTCTCTTTTTAGTTTTAAAAGCAAGGGGTGTATATTTTTCTTCTGTTCCCATGATACAAACTTTTCTGCCCCTAAAGCAGACTTAGCCATATCTTTACGAATTCTTCCAAAACGATCAAGCGGTACTGGGGTATAACCTGTCAAATAAATTTTATTTATACCCACTGCATCTGCTGTACGAAACATTGCACCTACATTTTCTACGCTTCTGATATTGTGTAATATTAAAATATTTTCTTTATTATTTTTCATATAAAACAACTAATATCATTTATACCATAGATAATGGTATTATTAAAAGATGCAATATATCAATTTTTTAAAGAAAAATTGGATAATTTTATTATGTTTTTTTGTTTTAATTTTCATTATTTACGGTCAATCATTGTCTGGAGATTTTGTTTATGACGATAGAAATATACTGGAACACATAGAAACACTCTCGGATGTAAAGAATATTGACCAAGTAATAATGTATCCTTTTTGGAACACAGAAAGTGGACTTTATAGACCGGTAACCCTGTTAAGCTATACACTAAATTTAGCAATTTTCGGTACTGGCTCATTTTCTTTTCATTTTATAAATTTACTATTATATCTGTTTATTTGTTTCTTTATTTATTTAATAGTAAAAAAATTATTTAAAAAAGAAAATTTAGCACTTTTGACTGCCCTCTTATTTTTGGTACTCCCTATTCATACTGAAGTTGTAGCTAATATATCTGGACGAGGGGAATTATTGGCTTTGTTTTTTTCTCTATTGTTTATATTTGAATTTATAAAAGAAAAAACTAATTTTTATTTTCTTGCCTTATGGAGTTTTCTGGCAATAGGAAGCAAAGAAACAGCCATAGCAATACTCCCCATTATGTTTGTTCTTTTATATATAAAAGAACAAACAATTAATATAGAAATATTAAAAAAATATTTTAAAGATATTTCAGCTTCATTTATTGCTATTGGTTTTTATTTTTTCTTACGTTTCTTTTCTTTGGGTTTAAGTAATTTTTCCTCTCTTAAAACAAGCTTAATTGAAAATCCACTAATTTTTACAGATACAGGAGGACGTATTGCAACTGCTTTTAAAATATTATGGATGTATTTTGCAAAAATGCTCTGGCCAACTAATTTGTGTTCAGATTATTCTTATAATCAAATTCCAGTCATCCACAATTTTCTTAATGTAGAAGTATTTCTAGGAATACTTTTGTTTTTATCTTCTATTATTTTATTTATATATTATATAAATAAAAAACCCATAATTTCTTTCGGTTTAGGTATTTTTATTTCTTCTTTTTTAATTGTATCAAATATATTATTCCCCATCGGAACTATTGCTGGAGAAAGACTCTTTTTCTTTCCATCTCTCGGTCTAGTTTTAGTTATTACATTTATTATTTATCAATTTTTATTTTTAATTAAAAATAAAAAATTAAAAAATATATTAGTAATACTACTAACAATAATACTAATTATATATGGAACAATAAGCTTTAAAAGACAAGGTGTCTGGCTAAATGAAGAAAATTTATTTCTTTCGGCTGCTATATGTGCCCCAAATAGCGTGTTGTCTAGATCAAATTCTGGTGCAATATATTTAATAAATGGAGATTTAGATAAGGCTGAAGAAGAACTAAAATTCGCAATGAATATTAAGCCAATATATTCAAAGGGGTTAAATAATTTAGGATTAGTTTATTTTAGAAAAGGAGATAATGAAGAAGCAAGAAAATTATATCTTGAGGCTATAAAACAAGACTTTCCTTATAGTGGAGCTTTTGAAAATCTTATATTATTATATTTAAGTGAGGGAAATATGGATTTAGCGAAACATTGGCTTACATATTTATATGGAGACAACAAGGAACTAATTAATGCAATAATTAAAAATTATTAGTATTATATTGATTTTTAACCTTATTTCATATATATTCTATATTCAAGCGCCTGTAGCTCAGCTGGTAGAGCAGATCCCTTTTAAGGATAAGGTCCTCGGTTCGATCCCGAGCGGGCGCACAAAATACCTAAAAAGCTTCAAGTAAAAACTGCTCAAAAACTGCTTCGGCATCTAATCCCTTTTTGCGAGCCTCTGGCAACAAATAAGATAGTTTTGCAATAAAATTCTTTAGTTCTTCTTCAGAAAATTTAGAAAAATTCTTCTTCAGAAGCATGTCTTTAATTTTCCAGAAAAGTACCCCAACAAGTTCTTCCATTACCACCCCAAGGTCTACTGCTTGTCTAAAATAAATCCATAACTTAAGCTTATCTCTTGCACCAAAAGCATTAGCTAAAAGAAAGTTATCAAATTTTTCCATTTTCATCTTTGGTAATTCAAAAACATTTAATTCAGCACGAGATTTTTTAAAAGCATCTAATATGGCTTTATTTAATTTACCTTCCATAAAAACAAAAGAATTTGTAGATTCAGCCATTAATGAAAGTTTGTCTAAAATAAAATTACGAGTTTCTTCATATTCTAAAAAATTAGAAAAAATAATTAAAGATTTCTTAAAAAAGAGCCCTGACCCAGAATAAAAACTTCCAATTTGATTTTGATCAAGGTCATTTCTATTAAACTTAAAAATCTCTACATCTGTAGGAATAGATTTTATAAATTCTTCATAAGCTATCAATTTCTCATGAATATTATTACCAGCAAAAAGATAAATCATATTTAAAATCTAACAGATTTTTTATATTCTAAATAAGGGTTTCCGTATTTTTTTAAAAGAATAATTTCTTGTCTATTAATAAAGAAAATTTTATTAACTATAAAAGAAATTAAAGTAAATAAAATAACAAAAAAAGAATTTATTATAAAACCAAAACCAACCATTAAAAAGAAAAGTCCAAAATGGGTAGGCATACGAGTATAACAATATGGTCCTTTGCAAAATGTCTCTTTATTAATATTAACTTTATTTAATTTTCGAGCTGTTTTCTGTGCCCAAAATATAAGAAAACTAGCAAAAAACAGAAGAAATAAACCAAGAAATAGAAAAAAACTATGTTGATAAATTTTCACAGGAAAAAGAAAATGAAGAAATAAACCCAATAAAAACGAAATAAAATAAGCTATATGAGAGTGCGCTAATACGGAATGCACGCTATCTTGAAGTGATATTTTCTTAACATTTAACATATCTCTTTATATTAACATAAAATTTATTTTACCTCTCCCAGATTCTTCCCCGAACTAAAATGGACTAAAAGAGGAATATCGGTTTTATAGTGTAAATACGACCTAAGAAGCACGCCTTCCATCGTATTTTTAATAATTTTATTTGCTTTTTCTAAAACTTCTTCTTGTATTTCATACACTAATTCATCATGAATTTGTAAAACTAAATGTACTTTATCTTTTAATCCTTCTTTAATTAAGTCTTCAGAAATAAAGCGTATGGCTAATTTAATAATATCTGCTGTAGCGGTACCCTGAACAGGTGCATTAATGGCAGTACGTTCTGCCATCTTTTTTAAAAAAGGAATTCTAGAATTTATATTTGGAAAATTTCTTTGTCTGCCAAATAAAGTTTCAACATAGAAATGTTTTTCAGCAAAAAGTTTTACACTTTCCAAATAATCTCGCACACCAGAAAATTGATTAAAATAATTATTGTAAAATATTTGTGCTTCTTCACGACTACCACCTAAATTTTTTCTTAAAGCAGAAACTCCCATTCCATATATAATGCCAAAATTTATAATTTTAGCCTTACGTCGCATTTCACTATCAACTTTAGTAATTGGCACATCAAAAACAAAAGAAGCTACCCCTGTGTGAATATCTTTTTTCTCTTTAAAAATTTGAGTCATCTTTTTATCACTAGAAAGCATTGCTACTACACGTAATTCAATTTGACTATAGTCAAAAGCAGAAAGCCTATACCCTTTTTGTGCTATAAAACCATTTCGAATTCTTTTACCAAGCTTTGTTTTAATTGGTAAATTTTGCAAATTTGGACTTGAAGAGGAAAATCGTCCAGTAGTAGTACCATTCTGTAAAAATCTTGCATGAAGCCTTTGGTCTGGTCCTATTTTTTGAGGAATTACATCAATATAAGTAGACAATAGTTTTTGCAATTCTCTGTAAGATAATATTTCCTTTATTATTGGATTATCTTTTTCTAATTCTTCTAAAACTGAAACCTTAGTAGAAAAAGAACCGCTAGCATTTTTCTTTTTACTAGACTTCATTCCCATTTTACCAAAAAGTACTTCCCCCATTTGTTTTGGTGAATTTATATTAAATTCTACCCCTGCCATGTTATATATTTTTTTAGTAAGTTTATCTAATTCTGTATGATACTCCATAGATAAAACAGAAAAATACTTTTTATCTATTAAAATTCCATATTCTTCCATTTCTTTAATAATAGGAATAATAGGCTTTTCAATCTCAAGAAAAAACTTTTCTAATTTTTTTTCTTTTAATTTTTCAAAAACATATTCATGGGCTTCTTTAAAAGATTTTTTATTAGCAAAAATAAGAATATCTTCAAGACTTGGATTAATAATGTCAGAATTTATAAGCCAGAGAGCAATACTTGTTTCTTGCAATACTTTATCATCAATTTCTTCACTTTTTTTATTCTCATAAGAAAGCTCTGGGATGCTTGTTTTCTTTTCACCACCATTATTATTAAAAAAACTTTTTAGTCTTGCAAATAAAGATCTAAATTCAAAAAAATTAAAAATTTGTTCAATTTTACTTAAATCAGCGTTTTCCCAAAAAGTTTTTTGGGGAATATTAAAATCTACCTTTGCGTCAGTTCTAATAGTGGCTAAGGTTTTAGAGAAAATTGCCTCTTCTTCATTGTTCTCTATAAGCTCTATTAATCTGTCTGTTAATCCAGCGTTTTTAAAATCTTCTCTATTTTTTTTTAATTTTTTATAAATTTCTTCAATAGTACCAAAATTTATAATTAAATTCGTTGCGGTTTTTTCTCCAATACCCTTAATACCAATAATATTGTCTGATGGATCACCACGAAGTCCTTTATAGTCTGGTAAAAATTGTGGTTTAAAACTAAAACGTGTTATTACGGCTTCTTCATCATATAAAATGGTATCATTAATCCCCTTTTTTAAAGTATATATTTGAACTTTTTTACCATCTACTAATTGCATTGTATCCATATCGCCCGAAGCAATAATAATATTTATATTTTTGTCCTTCTTTAGTTTAGTAACTATTGTGCCCAAAATATCATCGGCCTCAAAACCGGGTGCATCATAAACTGGTATATTAAAGGCCTCAAAAATTTTACGAGAATCTTTAAGTTGAACAATGAGAGCATCGTCTGTTTTAGCTCTTCCTTTTTTATAATCATCATAAATTTCATGACGAAAGGTTTTATCTGGTAAATCATAACAAGCAACAATATAATCTGGCTTTAAATCACTAACAATTTTCATCAACATAGAAGAAAGACCATATAGGGCTCCTGTTGGCTCACCCTTAGAAGACATAAATTCAGGAAGGGCGTGATAAGCTCGATGGATTATTGCGTGAGCATCAAGTAAAACCAGTGTTTTTTGACTTTTATCTATCTTTGACATTGTATAAATTATAACATTTAAGTTATAATTATTTATAATGACTACCTTTAATGAAGAAAAACAAAATAAACAATTAGAAGATTTACATAAAGAAGAGGAGGAAGAGCTAACAGCTATTTTAGCAGAATCTAAATATCACCTACCCTATATTAATCTATATCAAGCCGTAATAGACAACGAAGCACTTCGAGCAATTCCTGAAATTGAAGCACGTAAAATGAATGTGGCTCCTTTTAAACTTTTTGGTAAAAAAATTTTTATAGCACTAAGGTCTCCATCAGAAGAAATTATATCAAAACTAAAAGAATCTATGGAAAGAATAAACTTAGTACCCAATTTTTATATGGCCTCTAGTTATAGCATAAATAAAGTATGGGAAAGATATAAAGAAATATCAATGGCAGAAAACACACAGGTTGGAGGTATAGATATCTCTGGTGAAGTTTTAAGAGAAATAGCTAAAAATATAAATAAAATACAAGATATAGAAAAATTAATATTAGAAGCAATGGAGGGAAATAAGATTCATAGAGTCTCTAAGTTTTTAGAAATAATTCTGGCTGGAGCAATTGCAATTAAGGCAAGTGATATTCACATAGAACCAGAAAAAGAAAAAAGTAGGCTTAGGCTTAGGTTAGATGGAGTATTACAAGATGTTATATTTTTTGAATCCGATATTTATCACCTACTTAATTCACGAATTAAGCTTATTTCTGGAATGAAATTTACATCAAAAATCGCACAAGATGGACGTTTTAATATTATGGAAGAAGATGAAGAAATTAGTATTCGTTCCTCTTTAATTCCAGGAACTTATGGTGAATCAATAGTATTAAGAATTCTTGACCCAAAATCTATACAGGTAAAAATAAAAGAATTAGGAATTGAGCCTTATCTTTTTTCAATTATAGAAACAGAAATAATGAAACCAGATGGAATGATTTTAGTCACAGGGCCAACTGGCTCTGGTAAAACCACTACTCTTTATGCTTTTTTAAGAAAACTATACTCTCCTAAAATAAACATAGTAACCATAGAAGACCCAGTAGAATATCATCTACTTGGGATAACTCAAACACAAGTAAATCCAGAAAAAGGTTATGATTTTCCAGAAGGATTGCGCTCAATATTACGCCAAGACCCAGATGTAATAATGGTGGGTGAAATACGAGACGCAGAAACTGCCGAAATAACAGTACAGTCTTCTTTAACTGGACACATGGTTTTTTCTACCTTACATACAAATAATGCAGCTGGAGTAATACCACGTTTAATTGATTTAAAAGTTAACCCTAAAACACTTGTCTCTTCTTTATCTCTATCAATTGCACAAAGATTAGTTCGTAAACTTTGTATACATTGTAAAAAAGAAAAAACTTTAACTAGTGAAGAAAGTAAAACCATTACATTAATCTTAGATGGAATGAAAAGTGAAGGAAAAGATTTATCTAAATATAATATAAACACTAATTCAATTTTAACATTTGAAGCTACTGGGTGTGATAAATGCAGTATGACTGGATACAAAGGCAGAATCGGTATTTTTGAAGCAATTAAAACTGATGAAGAAATTGAAAAAATAATACCAGAAAATCCTAGCGAGAGAGAAATAAAAAAAATTGCCCACAATCAGGGAATACTTTCTATGCGTCAGGACGGATTAGTTAAAATTCTTACAGGAATTACTTCACTAAAAGAAGTAATGAATGTAGTTACCTTGCTTGAAGAATAATGTTCTCAAAATAAAAATCAAATAAAAAAAGCATTAATCTCTAAACAATCCTTTTGGAGCTGGGCCCCAAGAGTAACAAGTTCTTATAGGATAGTTCCAGTAAACTAATAAAAGTACCAAAACGTCCTATGCAAAATCGTATAACCGGTGGCTGATTGCTTAGAGATTAATGCCTTCTTTGTCATTAATTCATAAGTAAATTATACTATATGTAAAATTATCTAAATGCTATAATGTTAATATCCTGTTAATAAACCTCTTGTAAGAGTATAGCATATTAAAATAAAATGTCAAGTAAAATAGACAACAAAAAAATAGAGCATAAAGAGGAGTCTTTTTTAGACCAAACCCTGCGTCCCACTAGTTGGGATGAATATATTGGTCAAAAACACATAAAAGATAACGTAAAAATCCTTCTTAAGGCTGCAAGTGAGCGTGGACACATACCTGAGCATGTTTTATTTTATGGACCACCAGGATTAGGTAAAACTACACTAGCTCACCTAATAGCAAAAGAAAGTGAAAGACAGATGAAGATAACGTCAGGTCCTGCCATTGAAAAGGTTGGAGACCTTGCTTCAATTCTTACTAATCTTGCCTCAGGTGATATTCTTTTTATAGATGAAATTCACAGACTTAATAAAATGGTAGAAGAAATTCTCTATCCTGCAATGGAGTCGGGTGTTTTAGATATTATTATTGGTAAAGGACCTTCAGCTAGGACAATTCAATTAGACTTACCTCCTTTTACATTAATTGCAGCAACAACAAAAGTAGCTTTGGTATCTTCCCCTCTTCGATCACGTTTTTCGGGTGGGGTTTTTAGATTAGAATTTTATTCAAATGAAGAAATTGAAAAAATAATAGAAAGGTCTAGTAAACTTCTAAAAACTAAATTAGAAAAAAAAGCTTTAAAAGAAATTGCTAAAAGAAGCAGGTTCACTCCTCGTACTGCAAATTATTTTTTAAAACGTTGTCGTGATTTTGCCCAAGTAAGTAAAAAACAACTAGATGAAGAAACCGTAAAAGGAGCATTGCAAATGCTTTCAATTGATAATATTGGCTTAAATTCTTCTGATAAAAAATTTTTAGAAATAGTAATTAAAAAATTTAATGGTGGTCCAGTAGGACTAAAAACTATTAGTGCTGCAATGTCTGAAGAAGAAGCTACCATAGAAGAAGTAATAGAGCCATATTTAATTCAATTAGGTCTTCTTGAGCGTACAGCCCGTGGACGTATTGTTACAAAAAAAGCATATGAGCACTTAGGTTTAGATTTTAAAGAAAATTAAAAAAATATGAGAATTCTAGGAATAGACCCAGGATTTGAAAGATTGGGTATTGCAATATTAGAAAAAAATAAAACTGACAAAAAAGAAATAGTACTTTTTTCAGAGTGTTTTAAAACTTCAGCTAAATTAAGTTTTGATAAAAGAATAGTTTTAATTGGCACGGAAGTAAGAAAGATAATAAAAAAATACAAACCAGAAATTCTTTCCATAGAAACTTTATTTTTAAATACAAATCAAAAAACAGTAATGCGTGTAGCTGAGGCTCGTGGAGTTATAATTTATGAAGCAGCACAAGCAGGGCTTAAAATATTTGAAACTTCTCCTCCTCAAATTAAAATAGCAACAACTGGTTATGGGAAAGCAAACAAAGAACAAGTAATGAAAATGGTTAAAATATTGGTTGAAATTGACAAACTAAAATCATCTGATGATGAATTAGACGCCATCGCAATAGCAATTACAGCTTTTGCGCATATACGATTTTGAACTTATCCACAAACTTAAATTCAGAGTATTGTAAAATAGTTCTATTTTTTTATGATTTTAATAAACTTTTTCTTTCCAAGCTTTAGGATTAAATTTCCAGTAATTTTTGTATTTAAATCATTTATATTTTGATTTGTATTTAAATCATGTACTCCATTTCCTAAAACCAACCTACTCCATTCTCCTTTTGAGGATAATGTTTTGTTTTTTACCAATACTTCGCTCAAAAGTTCTCCTGAAGAAGCCTTTAATTCCTCTATCTCCTCTGGAATCTCTTTTTTTTGAAAAACTTTTAAAAAAGTCTCTTCGGCAATTTTTGCATCTTTTTCTCCATGAAGTTTAGTAACTAAAATATGCGCAATTTTCTTTTTGAGAACCATAGGATTCTTTTTAATATCAAAAGATTTAATTTCTTCTAAGGGAATATCTGTTAAAAGAGTAAACATCGGAACAATAGCATCGTCTCCAAGAGACATAATTTTACCAAATAAGTCTTTGGGGTCATCAGTTAACCCAATTATATTACCTTCACTTTTCCCAATCTTTACACCCTTAGAATCAGAAAGTAATGGAGTGGTCATTACAAACTTTTCTTTGTTCTTCATAACACGCATAAGAGTACGCCCAGTAAGCATATTAAAAGTCTGGTCTGTTCCTCCTAATTCTAAATCAACATCCATAGCAACAGAATCATATCCTTGTAAAAGTGGATATAAAAACTCACGAAGATTTATTGATTCACCTGCTTTAAGGCGTTCTTGAAACATATCTCTTTCAATTAACTGTTGAACAGAAAAATGTTGAGCAATGTCTAAAATTTCAATTAAAGTTAGTTTGTTTAACCAATCGCTGTTATACATTATTTTGATTGGGTTTGGACCATTAAAACGAACAATTTTGGAAGCTTGAGTAAGATAATCCTTGGCATTAGTTCGTAATTCTTCTTTGGTAAAAAATTTATCTCGTGTCTTCTTTTTTCCACTTGGATCTCCCGCCTGGCCGGTACCATCTCCAATAAGAAAAATAACTTCATGACCTAAGTCTTGCCATTGTCTGTGTTTGCAAAGACCAACCATGTGGCCAATATGTAGTTTAGTACTTGTTGGATCAAAACCTTGATAAATTTTAAGTTTTTTGCCAGAACGTAGCACCTCTTCAAGGGCTTCATGAGATGGATATATTTTATCAATTCCTCGGCTAAGTAGTTCGTTAATTTTATCTACTTTTTCGACTTTCATAACTCGAATTATAACATATTTTCTGTTATGATTAGAAAAATGAAAAAATTCCTAACAAAACACCATTTAGTAAAAAATATAATACTTTTTTTGTTGGCTCTTGGTATTGTGGTGGCTGGTCTTATAATAATTTGGTTTTCTTCTTTAAAAATTCCGGACTTTAGTTCTTTTGAGGAAAGGAAAATTATAAACTCTACAAAAATATATGACCGTACTGAAGAAATTTTACTTTATAACATACATCAAAATGTAAAAAGGACAAATATAGATTTTGAAGATATGGGGGTAAATATAAAGAATGCAACAGTGGCAGTAGAAGATTCTACTTTTTACAATCATAATGGAATACGCATTACCGCAATATTCCGTGCAACAGTTCTGGCTAAATTAACTGGTAAAAAAGTAACAGGAGGGTCAACAATAACACAACAATTAGTAAAAAATACCTTACTTACACCACAAAGAAGCTTGGGTCGTAAAATAAAGGAATGGGTACTTGCAATAAAAATAGATAAAGCTCTCCCAAAAGAGAAAATTTTAGAATTATATTTAAATGAAGTACCTTATGGAGGAACAATCTATGGAATACAAGAAGCAAGTAGGGCTTATTTTAATAAAAATGCAGTAGACTTAAGTCTAGCTGAGGCTGCATATTTAGCATCAATACCCCAAGCCCCCACAAAGCTATCACCTTATGGTAAAAATAAAGATCAATTAGAAGAAAGAAAAAACTTTGTCCTCTTCAGAATGAATGAGTTGGGATTCATTTCTAATGAAGAATATGAAAAAACAAAAAATGAAATAGTCATTTTTAATCCTCAGCAAATTACAGGAATTAAGGCTCCGCATTTTGTTTTTTTTATAAAAAATTATCTTGAACAAAAATATGGAAGTGAAATAGTAGAAAGAGGTGGGCTTAATGTTATTACAACGCTTGATTACAGTTTAGAAGAAAAAGCGGAGCAATTTGTAAAAGAGGGAGCTTTAAAAAATGAAGAAACTTGGAATGGAGAAAATGCCGCATTAGTAGCAATAGATCCAAAAACTGGACAAATTTTAGCAATGGTTGGTTCAAGAGATTATTTTGATAAAGAGGTAGATGGGAATTATAATGTTACTGTGGCCCATAGGCAACCAGGGTCTTCTTTTAAGCCTTTTATTTACGCTACAGCCTTCAATAAGGGCTTTAATCCAGAAACAGTACTCTTTGACCTACCTACTGAATTTCAAACAACTTGTGATGCTGAAGGTGTTGCTATGCCAAACCATAATCAAGAAGATTGCTATATGCCAAGTAATTATGATGATAAATTCCGTGGACCAATAAGCTTGCGAAGTGCTCTTGCGCAATCTGTAAACTTACCAGCGGTAAAATTATTTTACCTAAGTGGTCTTACTGATTCTCTCAAAACAGCAGAAAATATGGGGATTAATACTCTAACTGATGTTAATCGATATGGACTCACCCTGGTTATTGGAGGAGGAGAGGTTACATTACTTGATATGACTTCTGCTTATGGAGTTTTTGCAAATAGTGGAATAAGAAATCCATACACTGGAATTCTAAGGGTTGAAGACTTAAATGGACAAATCTTAGAAGAATATAAACCAAATATAAAAGAAATATTGCCTAAAAAAACAGCTTTAACTATTTCTGATATTTTGTCTGATAATATAGCTCGTACACCAACCTTTGGTGCAAATTCTATTTTAGTAATCCCTAATAAAGACGTAGCGGTAAAAACAGGAACAACAAATAATAATAGAGATGCTTGGACTATTGGCTATACACCATCAATTGTGGTGGGGGTTTGGGCTGGAAATAATAATAATACACCAATGAAAAAAGGAGGTGCTGCTGTAGCTGGACCAATTTGGAATAAATTTATGAATGAAGCACTAAAAACACTTCCAGATGAAAAATTTGAACAACCAGACACTTTTCTTGATTTAAATCAAAAACCTGTACTTCGTGGTTTCTGGCAAGGAAATGAAAACTTCTTCATAGATACTATATCTAAAAAACTAGCAAATCCTAATACCCCAAAAGAAACTAAAGAAGAAAAAGTAATAACAAATGTACACTCTATTTTGTATTGGATAAATAAAAAAGATATTTTAGGACCAATACCAAAAAACCCTGAAAACGATTCACAATTTAATCATTGGGAAATACCAGTTCAAAAATGGTGGACAGAGAATTCATGGAGATACGAAAAAACAACATGGGAAAACAAACCACAAGAAATAGATGATATACATACTAATTTTACAAAACCAAATATTGAAGTATTGGAACCAAATGAAAATACTATTTATAATATAAAACAGAAAATACAATTAAGAATAAAAAGTATGGGTGTTTATCCTTTGCAAAAAATGGATATTTTTATAAATGATATTTATCTAGGAACATTTAAATCACCTTTTAGTTTTTCTTTCACACCAGAAGATTTAGAAAACCTAAAAACAAATAATGAATTACGTATAATAAGCCACGACACTCTATATAACCGTAGTGAAGACACTTTTTATTTTACAACTTCACAATAGTTTATCTAATTTCTAGTGGAGATTTTTTACCCAGAGATTCTTTTAATTTAAATAAAATTATATCTTTATTTATAAAAATTTCATTTTTATAAATACTTTTTATATTTAAATATAAAACTTCATTTTTTATTTTAATATCTTCTTTCTTTATTTGGAAATTAATAACTTCTTTAATAATATTTATGATAATTTCTTTTTTATTTTCTTCTGAAAGAAGAATGTTTTTAAAATTAAGGAGGAGGTCCTTTATTTCAATCATACTATTTATTCATAGGCATTATTAAATAAGTAAATGAAGAGTCAGAAACTGGAGATATTAATATTGGATGTAAAGCATCGGTTATTTTTATAGTAAGACTGTCAGCATTAATAGACTGAAAACAATCTAAGAAATATTTATAATTAAAAGATAATTCAACGTTTTCTCCTTCTAAAACAGCATCTAAATAAGTTTTATTTTCTCCAACATCATTATTTTGAGAAGATAGTTCAAAAAGTTTTTCTTTTGGCTTAATAGAAAGATTAATTTGATTAAATTTATCTGAAAAAATATTTGACAACTTAAGTGCGTTTAATAAGTCTTGTTTTAATAAGGTTGCTTCTGTGTTTATTTTTTTAGGAATTATTTGACGATAATCAGGAAAAACTCCATCAATTACCCTAGAGGTTAAATAAGTATGCTCAAAAGAAAAAGATATTTGGTTTTTATTAAAACAAACTTTTACAATACCTAAAAATTCTCCAAAAACTCTTAAAATTTCAGGTATATTTTTAAAAGGAATTATAATACCCTCTATTTCCTCTAAACCCTTAATTTTAATTTTCTTTTCTGCTAGTCTAAAAGAATCAGTAGAAACAAATACTAAATTATCTTCTTCAGTATATATAAAAACACTAGAAATCTCTGGTTTTATATCAGATAAGGAGGAGCTATAATAAACAGATTTAATACCATCTATTAGTTTTTTTGATTCAATTTCAAATGTTTTACCTATAACTACTGGAATAGTTGGAAAATCTTCATATTGTCCTCCGTTTAGTTTTATTTTATTCTTTTTTGTCTTTATTAATATATTTCCATCAATACTTTCAATACTTATTTTCTCATTTTGTGACATATTTGAAAAAATACCAGAAAGAACTGAACCAGATACTGTCACTATTCCCTCTTTTTCAATTTTTATAGGAATTTCTATTTCAAAACCCAAACTCAAATTAGTTGACCTTAATTTTAAAGAATTACCAGATGCAATTAATAGTATTGAATTTAAAATTGGTAAAGTTAAATTTTTACCTGTAATTCTTTCTGCTTGTGTAATTGCATTCTTTAGTTTGTCATTTTCACATTCTAATTTCATCTGTTTATTATTTTATATATTAAATCTATTAATACTATTAGTTGTGTTAATAAGTGTATAAGTAAATTCGTTTATATTTTATAAGACTATTTTGTAAATTTACTTTTTATTTCTACTTAATAACTTTCTTGTTTTTTACTCTTTATTTTTTTTCTATTTTTTCTTACTTTTTTAATAACTTATTATTAACACTATTTAAACAGGATTCTTATTTGTTCTATCTCTTGTATTAGCTGAGGATCATTTTTTATATCTTTTTTTATTTTTAAACAAGAGTGAATAACTGTGGTATGGTCTTTCCCACCTAATTTTTGACCTATTAATGGATAAGAAACATTAAAATCTTCACGAAGTAAATACATTATTACTTGTCTTGCTTTAACAATTTCCTTTTTTCTTGTTTTTTCGTAAATTGAGCTTTCTTCTGTTTTATAATAATCACTTACTGTTTTAACAACATCTTTAATGGCCATGTTTTTCTTTGGTTTTATGTTATTTTTGAGTAGATTTTTTACTTCTGGAAGAGATAAGGGTCTGTTTTTAAGACGATACTGGCAGGCTATTGAATTTAAACTACCCTCTAGTTCACGTATATTGCCTTGTATAGCAGAAGATACGTATTCAAGGACATCTTTATCTAAATTGAGCCCAAGCTCCTCCATTTTTATTTTTAAAATAGCTAGACGTGATTCATATTCAGGCTCAGAAATATCCACAATCATTCCAGCGGCAAATCTTGATTTTAAACGATCTGCCAATTCAGGGATATAGTTTGGATGTTTATCTGAAGAAAAGATTATTTGTTTATTATTTTCGTAAAATGTATTAAATGTATGGAATAGTTCTTCTTGTATTTTTTCCATTTTACCAATAAACTGAATATCATCAATAATTAAAACATCATATTTTCTATATTTTTCTTTAAAAGAATTTGCCTTATTTGACTGTAAGGAGTTTATAAAATCAGTAGCAAATTTTTCCAAAGTCATATAATGGGCTTTTTTGTTTGGATATTTATTTTTTATAGAATTACCTACTGCTTGAATTAAGTGTGTCTTTCCTAATCCTGTTCCACCATAAACAAAGAAAGGATTATATTTTGTGCCAGGATTTTCTATAATTGCTTGGCCTGCTGCATAAGCAAGCTCATTAAAAGTTCCTACTATAAAAGAACTAAATTGATAGCGAGGATTCAAATTATCAGCTGGATTTATATATAGGTCTTTTAGTGGTAATTCTTTATTTAAATGTATTTTATTAATTATTTCTGATACTTCTTGTTTTGTTGGTTCAATTTTCGTGATAGTATATTCAACCGCTCTCATATTTTCATATATATTAGCAATAGTTTTTGTAATTAATTTATGATATTTATTTTTTAACCAATCACGAACAAATTCATTTGGTACCCCTATATAGACAATACCTAAGTCTTCTCTTAAGATAGAGGTATTCTTAAACCAAGTACTAAAATTAGCTTTTGATATACCTGATTCAATTTCAATTAAGCAATTTTTCCAAAGTTGTTTAGTATCCATCCCGCTTAGAAGCAGATCGCGATCAACTCGCGTGTCTGACAGTTAATATTAGTAATTGTTACAATAATTAATCTCATTTTTTTATTTGTTTTTAAATTGCGACCACGCCTGCCTGCCGGTAGGCAGGGCTTCTAACGGGACCCATGTAGTTCGCATTATACTACATTCTAAAAATAAGCAAGTAAGTAAAAACTTATTAACTATGTTGATAATCTGTGCAAAACTTTTTATCGGTTTGTCTTAAATTCTATATTTGATTTATTATTCTTTATATTATAGTATGTAATATATGTCACAAACATATCAGCCTAAAAAACGAAAAAGAGCTAGATCTCATGGATTTTTAGTTAGATCTAGGATAAAGACAGGCCAAAAAGTACTTTTACGTAGAAGAAGAAAGGGGCGTGCTAAGCTCTCTGTCTAGTTAATTACTTGTCTCATACTAAATTTTTGAGTAAGAAAAATAAACACCTTTAATAATGTTAAAATTTTAGTACTGGGATGTTAAAAAAGAAAAATAGAGTAGGAAGAAAGACAATAGAGCAAATCTTTAAAGATAGTATTTTTATTAATACAGACAATCTAACTTTTAAGTTTATTTTAAATAAAAATTTAAATATTCCAGCTATTTCTTTTATAGTTCCTAAAAGTGTTTCTAAGAGTGCAATAAAACGTAATTTTTTAAAACGACGCGGATATATTATTTTAAAAAAATATTTTAATAAATTACCTTCTAATATTACAGGAGTCTTTATTTTTGGTAAAAAAAGTTTAGAGCATTTTAGTGGAAGAAAAAATAAAAATTATAATCCTATACAAAACCTTGAGCATGAAATTAAGAACATACTTGATAAAATTAATTAATTTTTATCAAAAAAATATTTCTATTTTAAAAAAACCAAGTTGTGTTTTTTATCCAACTTGTTCAGACTATACCAAGCAAGCCATAAAAAAGTATGGATCTTTTAAGGGAATTTTTCTTGGTTTTTTACGTATTATTCGTTGTCATTCATGGCAAAAAAATCATATCGACCTACTTAAATAATTAGACCTATTTTAATATCTGTCCCGTAGTAAATTTTGCTAAAAATTTTACTATAGGGTAGAATTAGAAAATGTTATCTAGTATTTGGAATATAGTTTTATATAAGCCATTTGTAAACGCTCTGGCTTTTTTAGTTTCAATCATTCCTGGAGGAAATGTTGGTATTGCTGTTATTATTCTTACTATTATAGTAAAAATAATTCTTTTTCCTTTTTCCCAGAAATCTCTTGAAAGTCAAGCAAAAATGAGCCTACTTACTCCTGAGCTTAATAAAATAAAGAAAAATGGAGGAAATAAAGAGGAACAGGCTAAGCAAACTTTTGAGCTTTATAAAAAACACAAAACTAATCCTTTTTCAGGCTGTCTCTTAGCTTTAATTCAAATTCCCATAATTTTGGCTTTATATTATGTTTTTATTAAGGGAATAAATTTTGAGAATGAAGCACTCTACTCTTTTGTGCATATTCCAGAGAAAATAAACAGTATTTTTTTGGGAATTAATATTAGTGAAAAAAGTTTTATTTTAGCATTACTTGCGGGTATCTCTCAGTATTTTCAAGTACACTTTATGTCAAAAAATATTGTTTCATCATCATCAACTGGTTCCTTTCAGGACAGTTTTGCTAAAAGTATGAACATGCAAATGAAATATATTTTTCCATTCTTTATTTTCTTTATACTTTATACTGACTTTATTGGTGTTTCCCTTTCCGGTGCAGTTGCGCTTTATTGGGTGACTAGTAATGTTTTTGCTATAGGACAACAAATTTATATTAATAAGAAAAAAGAGCAATTAATAATAAAACAAAATTTATTAAGTTAAATATATATGGACACAGAAGAAATTAAAAACTTAATACAAGAATTAATTGAGAAAACTAACATAATAGTAAAAGAAATTTCTATTACAGAAGATTTGCCTCATAATACATGGTTTAAGGTAGAATTGAATGAGCCTCATTTTTATATAAACCGTGAAGGAGAAGGTCTTTTTGCCTTAAATCACATAGTTAGAAAGGTGGTTGAAACTAAAATCATTTCTTCTGCGAACTTAAAAGAAACAACTAGTTCTGTTTTAGATGAAAAACCTAGGATTAAGCATAATATTCTTATTGATATAAATGGTTTTCAAAAGAAACGAATAGACGGCATTAGAGCTATTGCACATATGATGGCAGAGAGAGCAAGATATTTTAAGTCTAATATTGAAGTTGATCCAATGTCTTCTTTTGAACGTAGAATTGTGCATGAATTTTTATCTAATGAAGAAGATTTAAAAACAGAGTCATCTGGTTTTGGTAGGGCTCGTAGAGTAGTGATTAAGTATTTAGGTTCTATTTAAGGTCTAATTTCCAGAGATAAGAATCTTTTTTATTTATAAAAAATAAGTAGTTTTCATTGTCATCTAGTGCTAGTTTTATACCATCTATTTCTTCTCCCCCAATTATATTAATTGGGTCAATTATTTTTGTTGTACTATTTGTACTTAAATCTATTTTCCAAATTTCATCTGAAAAAGATATTTTTCCTTTATACCAAGAATCTGGATATAATCCTTGATTAGTATTTTTAGGAATAGCACAATATAGAATGTCGCTTGTTTTGTTCCAGATACATTTTTCTGATAAGGTATTTACCCCCAACAAGTCAGCTTCTTTAGTGTCTATGTGATAAACACTGAGTCTTAAATTATTATTACTATAAAGAATTAATTTACCATTTGGACTTGTGAGGGTCGTAAGCCCATTTATTCCGGCTAAGACCCTATTTAAATCTTTTTTATTAGGGTTAATAGCATACATATATCCAGGTACAATTCCTGAAGGCTTTGTATTTAATGTAATCATTTTTGAACTTGGCCAAAAAGATAGCCATTCAGTAAACGGTGAATCAAAAACTTGAGTTTTTTTATTATTCTTTAAATTTAAAACTATTCCAGTGACATTATCATTTATGTTGAGTAAATAAAATACTTGTGTGGTGTCAGACGACAAACTTAAGTTTGAAATATTGTCTGGCAAGAAAGATCCCTCAACTTCTTTTTCACTAATCATATCTTCTCCTGTTTTTTCTTCTGGTAAATTACCTACAAATGTCTGTATCGTTTTATTGTCCGTCTTTAAATATCTCATTATGACAACTTCTCCATTATTACCAAATAATGCTTCATATATTTTTGGTATGATGGTGCTAGAAAGTTTCTTTTCTTGTATTTCATCAGCAAAGGTTTGGTAAATATTACCTGTAGCCCTATCTACATATCGGAGTGCTGGTGTAAATTCTTTTTCCTCTCTCTCTTTTTGGAAAACAACAAAACCAGCTATTGGCATAGTTGAAATTTTCACCAAACTTCTTTTTTCTATTTTTCCTGTCGTTGGGGTATATCCATTATCAGTATAAGGTGGTGGTGTAATTTTAGGTGGTATATCTTTAATTCCACTAAAAGGATTAAACCCTGAGAAAATTCCTGGATCTTCCTCTCCACCCTGACTAGGTGTTTGATTAAAGTAAAAAAACAATAAAGCCGAAGCGGTTATTATGATTAAAACTATTATTAAAAGTATAAAATTTCTTCTTGACATAAAATTAAGAACCAATGTGCCAATGGTCTGTTTCGTAAAAAACCGGTCCGACTGGCGACTGATATCTAGTAAAATTAACCAAAGGTTTCCCTTCACTTAGGTATCTATCAAGCGCTGGGGTTGTTCTAAGGTCAACTGTTGCACTTCCGGCTTGGTGGCTGGTATTTCCACTTGCTCCTCCGTGTAGCCAAAACTCTGTTCCGCCAGTAATTACTAGGGAGCAGTGACAGCCATTTTGTATAGCAAGCACTATGCTCATATTTAGAAGTCCTCTGGTTGATGTGCAATTTTGTTCGCCGACATAAGAACATTCATGATTTTTTAAAATTACATTTTCTGGCGGCGGAGGGGTTCTTAATGGTCCAGCCGTAGCTTCATTCCATGGACTGTCTACAGCAACACCGTTGCTATAAAATCCATTAATAGGGGTTTGTGGAATATTGTCATCTAAAATAACTTTTATAGTTACACTTTCCATACTTGTAATATCTGTTTTAAGTAGATCTGGATTTATTGTATTTAAAAGAGCATAAGAGCTTAAGGCAAGTATTAGCCCAAAGAGTGCTCCAATGATTTTCTTTTTTCCGGCATCTTTACTAGATATTAGTCCACTTGTCATATATTCAAGTCCTCCAAGGACAATCATTATCATAGCTAATACTGCACAGATGCCAATAAATATTCTTAACATTGTGTTTAAATAAGAACCTAGCGCCGTATCATTTGTTGGGTCAAAGGTTTTAAATTCGCCATCACTATTACAATTTTCACTACCTATTTCACAGGGTAATGGAGCTAATAATACATATGGTTGTACATTTGGATTTTCCTCAGATGCTCGTAACATAAATACAGGACTAAAAATTCCCATAATTATTACCACTATTACAATATATTTTATGTATTTTTTCATCCCAGTACTAAAATTTTACTTTTAATTTTTATCCTTATTTTATTTTTATTTTTTATAATCATTTTTATCTTTTAATTTTTTAATCAAAAATTTAGTATGGGACAAGTTGTTTAAAATTCTATATTAATTTCTTTTTTAGCTGTTTGGAAAATTTTGTTAGTATTTTCAATCTCTAATTTTAATTTTGATATTCCAGTAATTCCACTTGCCGTCATAAGTGGTATAAAATTTTTTGCATAATTAGGTACATTAATACTTTTGTCATTAATACTCCAATAAAACACCAAGTCAGGTCTACGCCAATCTTTAGGGGAAATAAAATATGGCTCAGCAGTAATAATTTCTTCTCCTTGTATTATATGACCATTAGATAGTGCATGCTCCCAGATTGTTCCAAGAATAGCATCTTTTTTATAAAAAGATATTTCGGGATTACTTGTCATTATATTTATACTTGACCCTGATTCATGTTGTTGGTCAGTTGTACTTGCAACTACACTCACGGTATTTGAATTTTCTAAATAATCATTTATAAAAGTAAAAAAATTTTTACCATAACCTGAGGCATTTTGCATATTATTGTAATCTTTTTTCCAGGCATAGGTCATATTTTTTGATTTAACCATATTATTATTCACTATTATTTCTGGCATGGCTACCACTTTTATTTTACTACTAGCAGTAGGTAATGCCTTACCTTTATAAAAAGGTGGAACATAAGAATCATCTGCCTGCCAAAGAAGAACCATAACTGAAGGTCTAATTGTTATTTTTTTATTTATTTCTCCATCTGGTAAAAATATTCTAGCCTCTACTCTTGTTTCTGAATTTACTGCTTTAGCTGTTGTAGAAAAAGATTTTTTACCTATACCTGAGAGAGTAATTTTATTATTTACTAACCAGGTTATATTTACAGTGTCTAAGTTGGCAGAAAAACTACTTAATGTAATTGTTACATTTTCATACGGTTCTGGATTTTCTGGTGCTACTCTCACCGATATACTACTTGGTGAAATAGCTAATATTTCATTATTTCCCATAAATAAAAATACAAGAAATACAAATAAACACAATAATAAAGATTTATTCTTCATACTCTAATTATATACCAAATACGATTATTTCTCAGCTATTGTTTCTTTTTCAAGTTCCAGCCTATTTTTTTTAATTGATAATATTTGTGATGGGTCAGAGGTGATAATTTGGTCTTCAACATAAGAAGCGATTATTTTAATAGCTACATGTTTTAAGCCTGCAAAGAATATTCCCTCTCCTAATCCAGACTCCAAAAGAAGATATTTTTCTTCATCAGTTAGATTGAATGTTTTTTGCAAGACATCAATTGTTGTTGGTGATTGTTTTAATAGTAATTGAATTGAAGAGTTTGTAACAATAGGTACTCCATAGGGAGACTTCATAAAGTCTGCAGAGTCTTGTGTGATTGTGGCAAGACCCAGATAATATTTTCTACCTCTTTTAGCAATAGAATAAAGAAAAGAAGCAGTATCTTCTGATTTCATCATCCACCAAGCTTCATCTACTACCAAAATTCTTTTTTTCAAATTTTTACGTATTGCATTCCAAATATAGTGCATTACTATATACATTGCTACTGGCTTTAATTCATCTTCCATGTCGCGTATTGAAAAGACTACAAATTTTTTATTTATATCAACATTTGATGGCCTGTTTAAAAATGTTGACCAAGAACCCTTTGTATATTTTGAAAGTTTTTGAACTATTGAATCACTTCCTTCCATTCCAGATATAACCATTTCAAAATCAGACAAAAGAGGAGGCTCAATATTTGCAAAATTAGAATCAGGAGTAATGTCTTTCATTGCATATGTTTCTGAAATTGCACGATCCACCATTGAATCTTCTTCTGGGGTTAGTCCCCCCAGCATTAATCTAAAAAGTCCCACTAAGTTTATAACATTGCTTCTAAGTACATCTTCATTTGTTTCATCTTCTCTCGGCATTGGTAAATCAAATGGATTAATATGATGGTCTGAAGAAAGTGAAATATTAAAATATCTTCCCCCTACCGCTTCAGCTAAGTACTCGTATTCTTTTTCTGGGTCTATTACCAATACATCAATATCAAACATTAAAGACCTTAAAATTTCTAATTTTGTTGCATAACTTTTACCTGAACCTGATTTAGCAAAAGTTACTGAATTATAGTTTTCTAATGAAAACCTATCAAAAATAATCAAACTAGAGTTATGTCTATTTATTCCATAAAGTATTCCCTTGTCTGATGTGAGGTCAAAAGAAATAAATGGAAATATACTAGAGAGGGGTTCTGAGTTTAATTTTTGGTGAATATGTAATAAATCTGTATTTATTGGAATAACGCTTTTAAAACCATCTTCTTGTTGGAAAAGAGCTGGTTTTATATAGATTAATTTAGATTCAAGAATTGATTTAATTTGATTTTCAACCTTAAAAAGCTCCATTTCATTATCAGCATAAATTGTAATATAAATACCTACATCAAACATTTTTTCTTGTGCTTGAATTAAGTTATCACGTAATCCTTCTAAATCTTGATAAGCAGTGTCAAGCATTGGGTCACGAACCATACCTTTTGATTCTCTTACGCTTATTTGACTTTGTACTTCAGCAACCTTTTTTTGAAATTGTCTTAACATTAATGAAGTATCTATTGGGTGAATGAAAATTGAAATGTCAAAAATTTTATCTAAATTAATAACTGGAGAAAACCAATTATCAGTTAAAAACCTAGGATAAGATATTATAAAAAAGGTTCGGGCAATTTTATCCCCCAAATTTAATGATTTGGGTTCAATTTTTAGGGCTGAAGGTGCGATTATATCTTGGAGTTCTAGTTTAGCTGATTCATATATCTCTTGAGGCAATACCGCTAAAGTAGAAGCCTTTGTCTCCTTATCTTCTAAAGAGCCCTTATTCATAATATCTTTTTTATTTCCCAATAATTTATTTAAAATTCCCATATAAGTTTAGTTATAAAGTTCGTAAGGCTTATAAATTTGTAAAGTTAAATTATTTTGCATTTTTTTATTGACTAGGTTTTTGGTCTAGCTTTATTTTACCCTCAAGTTCACCAGGATTAAAAACTTTGTAAAATACTTCAATAGCTTCTTCTGTACCCAATTGTGCTGAATTTATACCACAACGAGATAATCCCTGTTGTATTACTCCAACTCTTTCTTCTAATTGAGACCTTTTTTCTTCAAAATCTATCTGTGCTTTTCTTTTTTGGTCCTCTTTATTTTTATTAAATAAATTACTAAAAACATTGGAACTCGGCCTTAAGGCCTTACTTGTATAAGGTATTACAATAAAAAAACTTTTTGTCATAATACTTACCGAGTCTGTAAAATTTTTAATAAAACTTATGTATTCTTTTGTTTGTATTTTAAGTAGTGGTTCATGTTGTACCTTCATTCTTTCTTCTAGGGTTATTAAGTAGGGTCTAATATCTAGCCTTCTTGATTGAGTTGATATTTGAATTGAAAAATCAAGAGTGTTTAGAAAATTTTGAAATTGTAATATAGTTGCTGTTTGTTCATCATTAGATTTTAAAGATAAATTTACTGAATTTACTAAAACAAGAGCTCTAAGGTCTCCGTTTTTGAGTACAACAATACCATCCCGGATTTCCTTGATTGGTACGAAGTCTTGAGTTGCTTTTGCTTTTAATGCCATAATTTTATAGGTTAACTAAATTTTATCTTTTGTTTTACTTAAGTCTAATACGTCTAAACTCCAAGCCAAGTCACGTAATTTACTACTACTTAATTCTCCAGTATTTCGCATTTGATATGTTGGAGTATCTAACTTTTCTTGTTTTTGTGGATTTTTACTTTTATCTTTTTTCCAAATATAGAGCTTACTTTGGAAACTGTAAAGAAATACTGATTCTAACATATTTATAAAAGGTTTATTGTTTGGTTTGTAAAAAGTTAGGGCTAAAGAAAAACTAGCAATAATTATAATTGGAATAGCTCCTAGCCATATGCCAAGTAGTTTATAAAGAATAAAACATAGACCTGCTCCCCCAACTAAATATACGAATTCCTTGAACGTAAATGGTCCAAATATCTTATCTTCTATTTCTAAAAATTGTGGAACTTTAAATTTCATAAATAAATTTATTCGTCTGGAGATAGACGATATGGATCTCCCTTAGGTGGATAAGCTTTTATATTTTCTTTTTTTATGGAAGAAGGCTGTAAATTACTTAATGAGTGGTCAGTTTTTACTGTAGAGGTTTTAGAAGGAGTACTTAGTTTTTGGGCTAAAATTTGTTCTCCCTTTTTTTCTCCTGAATTTAACTCTAATAGATTTAAGTTGGGTTTAATAATTTTTATGCCAATTTGACCTGACGTACTTGTTTCATTTTTTGTTTTTACTGGTTTTATATCATAATTTATACTTTTTGGTTTTTTATAGACCTCTTCCATTTTTCCTCTGATGATTTTTAAAATTTCCTCATTTATTTTATTTGCAATCTTTCTTACAATTCCTTCAGGTAGTCCGAGATTTTTTATCAATATTTTTTCAAATTCATCTGGATGAACAGAGCCGGTTATCACCTTAGTGGTAGTTTCTTCCAAAATTCCCATTTGCGGAACAGTTAATTTATTTTCTTCTGCTATTGCAAAAAGTCTAACATGATAGTTTGTTTCAATGATTATTTTTTTTATTTCTTCTGATAAATTATCAAAACGTTCATCTAGTTTTTCTTCTATAGATTCTTTTGATAACCCCGACTCTTTTTTTGGTATTTTTTCTGCTATAGGATTAAATATTTTTTGAGTAATTTCAATAGATATTTTTTCTGCTTCATCTTTACTAAGCCCTATTTCATTTTCAATATTCCTAATATAGGAATCAAATTCCTCAAGTCCTGTTAATATCAATAATATTTCTACTTGTAGGCTGTTTATCTCTTCTTCCAATAGCATATATTTTCTACCTATTTCTTCGGCAATTTTTACCCAATCAATAGAATTAATTGCTTCTTGATTTTCTTTCGGCAATTTTTCTAACTCCTTTTTAATTGTTTGTTGTAGTTTTTCAGTCATAAATTTATTTTAATGCCCCTCTTCTTTAGCTCCACTATCTAATTTTGCCCCCATTCTTATTTGGTGAGCAGCTTCTCTATTTGTACTACCCCACAATTTCTTTTTTCCTATTCTGTCGGCATAGGCCCTTTTTCTTGATTTTGATTTCGCCTCTAATTTATGGTGGGCATCTGGGATGATAGTATTTTCTAAGTTGTTTATAGAATTACCATCAGCTGTTACAACATGCGTAAAATCATATTCAACTCCAAAAGAATCTGTAAACTCTGTACCATTTTTTCTTGCTGATTTTTGCCCCTTTAAGTCTGCTAGATTTTTACCTGCACCAAGGGCCTCTGCGCTCCCTGCCCCAAATCTAGCATTCGCATCGCTTAGATTTTGTCTAGCTGTAGTAATTTTTTTATCAATTAACTCAAGTGCATGAGAATTATCAACCAAAAGTCCTTGCAAATCTCCCTCTAGCTTATTTAATTCTTGTTTCAATGGCTCATCTTCTCTTACCTCAAGTCGCTTTGCTCTTTCTTGGTCCTTCTTTATTTTTTCAGCTCTTCGTTGTTCATATCCACCCTCCTTAGAACCCAATCCAACCTTACTTGCTGATTCAAGGTCTACCCCTCCGGCTTTTGCTAAAGCACTAACACCCGGAACTTTTCTTATGTCAAACGAAGCTTGTGTGCCATAGTCTGCAGTCCTCAGCGCTGCCCTAGCAGCAAACCCCTTAAACGTACCCTTCTCCTCGCTTGCATCTTGGAGGCCCTTACTGGTCATTGCCTTGGATGCTAATCCACCAGCTAATCCAGTGCCCAACATTGCTGCTCCACCCGTCGCTGCGCCTAATGCAAGCCCTCCCGCCATTTTCGCACCAGCCATCGCTACTTCTCCAAATTTACCACCACCTTTCTTTGCATACTCGGTTGCTTTTAAGAGTAATGCCAAAATTATCATTGCTGGGATTATAAATGATAATGTATTTGCTAATATTCCTTTGCCTGAAAGAAAGCCACCAAATATTTCTGCATGTACTAATTTAAATATTAAATACATAAAAAACATAAAAATTGGCGCCATAAATGATGCTGACAGTAGTTTTTTAAGCCATGATTCCCATCCTATGCTTTCTACCTTGCTTAATATTGGTATTATTGAAGACATGAAAGCAAATGGAGAAAATATAATTAATACCCAAAGCTCTATTAACCTACCTAGAAAACAAAGCCCAGCTACAAAGAATGCATAAGCAGCGAAAAGCATAATTGTTCCAGCGACGACTATCATTCCAATTTTTATACTAAGAGGTACTTTGTCACTATTTACGGTTTGACCGAGAGTGTTTATTGATTTAGCCTCTTTAAAAAAATCCTCACTTACTAATTGAGTGGCATCAAATGCTTTTTTCATACCACCAGAGATGTCTTTTTCATTACTGGATGTTGATGGTTCGTATGGTCTTGGACTGGATTGACCCTCTGTTGTTGTTTCTACACTTAATTTATTATAAAAAACTAAAGCTAAAATATTTGAAGAATCAATAACTATTTTAGTAAAAAACATAGAAAAATTTATAAGGAGCGCCATGATTATAACCTGAGCAATCATTTTTTTGGGTCCATTCTGTCCACCGAGACCTAAAATTGTTTGAAAGGCTATATATAGAAGTATTAGAATAAAGAAAATATTTGACATGTCTCTAACAATTTCCCATGCTTCAGAAATAAAAGACGCAGTATATTGTGTGCTATCTAATGCAATAGATATCATTACATTAAAAAAGTTTGCTGATATTGCAAGTATTAAAGCAGAAACTTGAAAAACTGTGTAGTATAAAAATGGTGCTATACAGTCTATAGGACTAAAAAGGCTACATTCCTCATTAAGTGTTTGTTCAAATGCTGAAGGAGCTCCTCCTTCTGTTTTTACTTCTGGCGTACTCCCTGGATTCCATATTGGGTCATTTACTCCTCTGGCATTATCAGCTAAAGCTATTTCTACACATCGAGTGTATGTAACAGGCTCTGGAACAGTTCTAGTTCGTTCTCCAACTTGTGCGACGAATACAGTATAAGAACAAGTCCCTTTTTCTTCATCTTCCGCTTGCACACTTGCCGTTGGAGCAAAAAGTCCAACTAGTAGAATTAAGATTAAAATGTAAGGTAAGAATTTTTTCATTTGTTTTTATAGCACTTTATAATTTTCTACTTTACAAGCCTTATAACTATTTAACACCTAAAGCTTAACCCCCTATCTTTGTATTATTCAGCAACAATCCACGACCCGCCTTTTGCACCACAATCTTCTTGCGTTTCCACATCTGCGTATATTAATTCTTCAGAGTAAGCACAATAACCTGTTTCTGAATCTTCTGGTGGTCTTGTTGTATCTCGTGGTAATTCTTCATATGGTTTTGTTACAGTTGTTAACCCTGGTATGCTTCCTTTGTAATCCAGAATATTTGTCTCAAATATAAGATTACAACTTAACTCTATATTGACGGCATGTTTTTTATCACGACCAAACCTTACGTTTTCTTTATAACTAAATACATTTCTTGCATTTACATAGGGTATTTCTGGGTAAGTAATTAGATTCACAACTCCAATTGCCGCTCCTAGTATTCCCATAGAATCATTTTCATGTTTAAAACTTTTATGATCAATTCCTCCTTTTATTGGAAGGTCACAGAATACTGCTTTTTCATTATTAGAACCTGAAGTACTACTCCACCCACCAGGAACACTCCATCCTTTTTCTATTCTTTCTAAAGTACATTTATTTATTAATTCATTAAATTTATCTAATTGATCTTTTGCAATAGATAATTCACTTCGAGTATCTTCTATGCTGATTGTATTTGAAATTGAATTTTTTATGGCAGCATATTGTTTTTTTAATAATATTAAAGCTTTTTCTTCACTAGAGCCTGAATCTGGTTGAGTGGTAAAAATTGCCAATGATGTTTCAATGGCTTTTAACCTTGCTAGTGCTTGAGTTTTTGTCCTTCTTTTGTCAACTAACTCTTTAGCTTGTTGGCCTAATTCTTTAATTTCACTTACTCCATCAATGTAAAGTATGGAACTTGGAAGTTCTGTTAACATTTCATTATTTACCCAGTCCCCAAAGCCACTTACAGCAAATTTAAGTTCATTATAAACCAATTGTGCCTCGGCTGCTTTTTTCCCATCATTTTCACTAAAGCTTTGTTGAAGCTTTAAACTATTTCTGTCTCGTTCTTTTTCTAGTCTTCCTTCCCAGCCAAAATCTGGGCCTGGTAGGCAAATATCAAGTTCTCTTATTTGAGGCCAAATTTGATTTAATAACTGCATAATTCCGGGGTTATTTGATGATTCGTTATACATTAATTGAAGTTCAGTTTCAGTGCTGACTATATCACCCGAAACATAAATTCCATTTCCTGTATTTCCAATTTCCTCTTCAATCACTATTCCATTGGTGTTAACAATAATAGTTTTACCACTGATTCGTTTCTTGAAATCACTTAATATAATTTCTTCATCTGGTCCAGAATTCCAAGTTGTATTAGTTCCACTTTCATTTGGACTACCCAATGTGTTGCCTTCATAACTCCAATCATTAAAACTAGGTTGCGGATTTATCTTTGTTGCCAAAGCAGTTAGCCCTTGATTCATAAAATGATTTGTTAATGCATCAAAAATTGCAGAAAGACTATTCCCCATTGCTGCACTTAATTCACCTTGTCTTTGCGTTGTTCCCAGTGCTTCCATTATACTATTGGCTGCAACAGACCCCGGTGTAGTGGTCATTAGTCCACCTGGACAAGTGTTTTCTATTGCCCATTCAGCATAAACTGCTGCTTCTCCCGCTCTGTACTGTGCATCGTATTGTGCTTTTTGTTCTATATTTTTTCTAATATTATCACTCACGTCTTCTCCACTAAAAATATCAAATGGGATATCTTCTGGAGGTTCATATTTAGCATCATAATTAAATGCAGGACGATTAAATTCATTTATGTCATTATTATATTCAGGATTACCTGGACAAGTTTGCGGAGATAAAAAGCCCATACCCTGTTGTAATTTATCTCGTACTTTTTCTGCTGCACTTTGACTTGTTCCTTGAAGTTCTCTAGCAAGTTTTTCATTTGCAAGTATTTGAAAACCCAAATAATTATTTTGTGGATATTGCGTATTTATTAAAAATCCATTCCAGCCACCAACATTAAAATCATTTCTATATCTTTGTAATAATATTGGATCATTAATAACCTTACTTAAACTATATCGTGCATTTACTTCAAATTGTCTTTTATAGCTATATATAATACCTAGTGCTGTTTGTCTTCCAAAAGGAAAGTTTAATCTGTCGTAACCAATTGTGTCTACTAGCCACCTAACCTCACTTTTAGCTATATCTTCAAAGAAAGACCCAGCATTTTCTATAAAAAGTGGTTGTCCATGGAAGCCAGTATTTATCCAATTTACAGTGCTTGTCGTCATTTCTTGTAAGAATTTTCTTGCCAATCTTTGAAGAAATACTCTAGCTATATCTGTTAAAACTTCTTTAATGCTAAGACCCGTGTCTGTTATATTAGATGCTGTGTTTAATATATCAAATACAGCACGTACGGGTTGCCAGACAGCATTTAATGGATCTACAAATTGGGCTTCTGCTTTTTTTGGTTTTGAAAAGAAAACTAAAGATGGAGCAAACATAGCCACAATCATTAAGGTGGAAATAAGTTTTTGGATTTTTTTATTTTTAAAAGTCATTTTTCTTTATTTTACTTAATTATATAGCTATATTCTCAATTATTCAATTTTTTATTAATTATACCGCTTAATTGATTCATGGTTTCATTTAAAGAATCAACATTTATGTTATATTTGCTTATAGCGCCCATTGCCACAATTGGGTCACTGTCAAAAAGCTGTATATCTGTTAGGTTTTCTAATAATCTCTCAAGCGCATTTATTATATTTAAATGTTGGGTGGAAAGTTCTGATGGGACCTCAATTGTTATTACTCCTTTCATAAAATTGTCTGCTTGTTCTATGATTGGATCAAGTTTAGATAAAATATTTACATTTGGTTCGTCTCCGCTGTTTATAAATTCTTGCAATACATCAACCACATTACCTTTAATTTGATATTTTTTATATAGATTATTTAGATCAACTATATATTTTTGTATAGCAGATTTGTCGTTATTGTTTTCTATATTGATATCAGAAATTAAATAAATTTTCCTAACTGGTGCATTTTCTATTTGTTCAGTTAAAGCCGAACTTAATTTTTCAATTGTTGCTTGATCCATGGTTCCATTTTGATTTAATGTAGTAACCAGAGAGAAAAGTTCTCTAGAAAATTTATCTGTTTGAGTTAAATTTTTAATTTCTTCTGTATTTTCTTCATTTTCTATTATTTCAGATTTTAATTTAGCTATTTCAATATTATCCGGCACCCCATCATCATTTGTGTCTTTTTTGTTTGGATCCGTTCCCCATAAACTCTCTTCCCAGTCAAGTATTCCATCTTCATCAGTATCTTTATTTATTAAATCTTGTAGAATTTCACCACTATTGGCATAACTACTATTATATAAAGTATTTTCATTTTCTTGGTTCTTATTATTTAGTAATCCTGTTTTTAGAAAAAAAATTACAACCAAAAAAACCACCGCACTAGCAATCAAAAGAGCTCTTTTTTTATTTAACCAATTTAATTTAATTATGCTTTTATTATAACACTTTTTTATATGTAAACTAGCTTTTTGTGAGTAAAATCCAGTCTTTAATTGTTAAATCTTCAGCTCTTTTGTCTTTTAGGCCCATGGAGAGTAATTTTTCATTAGAAACAACATGTTTTAAGTTGCCAGAAAGCTTTTTTCTCTTATGAGCAAAACCTCTTTTCACTATTTCCCAAAATTTTTCTTCATTTATTACACTATTTTTTCCGCCAAAGGCGGATCCCTGCCCGCCGATTTTGGCAGGCGTGGCGCCTTTGGCGGAAAAAATCTTACGATTGATATTATTAATTTTTATAATTGCTGAATTTACTTTTGGTATTGGAGAGAAATATCTTTTATCAACCTTCATAATCATTTTTGGCTCCCCATAAGCTTTTACTGAAATAGATAAAATACTTTCTTTTTTATCACTAGCAATTATTCTTTTTGCCACTTCATGTTGTACCATCAATATCATATTTTCTGGTTGTTTTTGTTCTGTTAAAAATTTTTTCAAAATTACCCCAGTAATATTATATGGAATATTTGCAATTATTTTATATGAACGAGCCTTCAATTTTTTTCTAATATCAAATTTTAAAATATCATCATTTATTAACAACAATTTCTTTGTTTTTATTTCTTCTGCAAATTTTATTTTTAAAAATTCAAAAAGTCCATTATCTTTTTCTACAGCAATAACTATTTTGGCTTTTTCTAAAAGTTTTTCTGTTAGAGCTCCCCTACCCGGACCAATTTCCAATACAATATCATTTTTAGTTATCTCTCCTGCTCTTACAATCTTATTAAGAATTGTTTTATTTTTTAAAAAGTTTTGTCCTAATGATTTTTTTGCTTTCATATTTATAAAAATTCTTACATATAAATTGTTTTTATTCCACTCTTCTCCCCTTCTTTTTCTAATAAGTCAGCTGGAATATCAGAAATAAATTCTGATGGAGTATTTATATTTCTTGAACCAAAAATTGTACGAAAATTTGCAAAAGACAAAAATACCTTTTTTCTTGCACGAGTTAATGCTACATAAAAAAGCCTTCTCTCTTCTTCGCTGTCTTCATTATTTTTTATTTCCCCATCTCTCTTGCTTGGGAATAATCCATCTTCAAGTCCCGCAATAAAAACATATTTAAACTCAAGTCCTTTGGAAGCATGAACTGTCATTAATTTTACACCCTTTTTTTCTTTTTGTATTTTATTTTTTGTTTCTATGTTTATTAGTGAGTCTTGGTCAGAAGCTAATGCTGCGTCCTCTAAAAGCTTTTCAATTCCTAGCCCATTTGATAAATTGTCATATTTTAGAGCCAAAGTTGCGAGCTCTTTTATGTTGGCCAGCCTCTCTAAATCTTCCTCTGTTCCTTCTGATAATATTGTTTCAATACCAGATTTTTTAACTACAAATTTTATTACTTTACTAGCTTGTTCATTTATAATTTTCCCCTTAATTTCTTCAAGTAATTTGTAAAAATTATTTATTTTAATTTTTGTTTTTATTGGTAATTTTTCTGTATCTTTGCTAAATATTTTTGCTAAAGTCACTTTCCCTATTCCTCTTTTTGGGAAATTTATAATTCTTTTTATATCTGAAAGACTTTCAAGATTAAGTGCCGCGCGTAAATATGCCAAAGTATCTTTAACTTCTTTTCTTTCAAAGAATTTTATTCCCAAAACTTGATATGGAATATTATATTGAAGCATTGCTTCTTCTAAAACCCTTGATTGGAAATTAGTGCGATATAAAATTGCTATTTCATTTAAAATAGTATTTTTTCCATCTATATTTTCTAAAACCTTCGTTGCTATAAAATCTGCTTCATCATTTTCATTTAGTGCTTCATAAAATCCAATTTTTTCACCAACTACATTTTCTGTATATAGATTTTTATCAGGTCTATATTTGTTTTTCTTTATTATCTCATTTGCCGCTTCTAATATATTCTTAGTTGAGCGATAGTTTTTTTCTAAAGTAATTATTTTAGTATTTGGATAATCTTTTTCAAAATTTAAAATATTTTTTAAATTTGCTCCACGCCATGAATATATATTTTGGTCCGCATCTCCAACTACGCAAATATTTTTATTGTTTTCTGACAATAATTTAGACATTAAATATTGTACTTGATTAGTATCTTGATATTCATCTATGTGAATATACTCCCACTTTTGTTGATAAATTTCTCTAATTTCTTTTTTATCTTGAAGAAGTTTTGTACTTTTTAATAATAAATCATCAAAATCTAGCGCCTGTTCCTGTGTTTTCTTTTTTTCATACAAAAACCATACCTGTGCCACTATTTTTCCCATATGTCCTCCTCCACTAGACAGGGGGTCATTATTTTTTTCTAAATAATCAGACAAAACTGTAAATTTTCCTTTTTCTCTTGAAATTATATTTTTTATTTTCCTAGGTTCGTATTGCTTTGGGTCTAAATCAAGCTCTTTTAGTGACTCTTTTATTAAGCGATTAGAATCCTGTTCGTCTAAAATAGAAAAATATTTTGTTAATCCTAAAATATGTGCATTTTCTTTAATAATATGAACACCCAAAGAATGAAAAGTGCTTACAAACGGGATATTATCCTGACCCTTTGCATATTTTTGAATTTCTCCCAGTATCTTCTCTCTCATTTCCTTAGCTGCCTTATTTGTAAAAGTAACAGCAAGAATTTTTTCTGGAGCAATACCATTTAATATAAGATTTACAATTCTGTGGGTAATAGTTTTTGTTTTTCCAGCACCTGCTCCAGCCACAATAAGAAGCGAACCATCTCTGTGTAGTGCCGCCTCTTTTTGTTTATCATTAAGACCTACGAGGTGCTGCATTTATCTAATATAGCACAGGTCGTGCCATATTATTAATAATTTTACTATTTTTATTTTAAAGGCTTTAAAATCTTACTAAATCAAGTTTTCCTTTTTTCTGAGCTTCATATAAGGCTCTAGCAAAGAACTTTCCTAAATTTTCTTCACTTCTAAATAATCCACCCTTTGGTTTTTCTCCAGTTTCATCTATTAAAACTTGCAAATAGTTGCGAATATTTTGATATTTTTGATTGGTATTATATTCACTTCCTTCTTTTAGAAATTCTCGTGCATTGACATTTTGTATTCGTGTCCACCATGAATCTGTGTCCCATCCTGCGTCAATTAAGTTTTGTGGAATTAAATGATCAATATTATCATTATATAACGTAACTATTTCTTCTATTTCCTCTACTGGAAGTTTAAAAATATCGGTTCCCTCGAAAGATTCTGGAGACATATCGATACCCCTAGAATTAAGATAGTTTATTACAGAGTTTTCATAATTTTCCTGAAGATTCATACCTCTATAACCATGATTTGCAAATCGATCATATATCGGTACCCTATTATCTCGAACAAGACTTGGTTCTGCTAGATTCTCAACATCAGACACCTCTGAAGCTGGTGCAGTATGTGCAAACCGATCATATATCGGTACCCTATTATCTCGAACAAGACCTTGTTCTATTGGTGTTCTCAAATCTTGTGTTGTTGTGTCATATTGTTCCTCTATTCGTCTCCTTATCTCTTCTTCTGTGGGGGTTGGATCAGGTGTAATCTCTTCTGGCTCTATTGGAAGCACAGATTCTTCTGTCACGGGTTGTGTTCCTATTTGCTCTTCTGGGTGTTGTTCTACTGTTGGTTTTTCAGCCATAATTGCTTCTTGTACTATTTCATTGCTTTTAAAATCAATTTGTTCTGCGGTAATCTCTGGATGTCCTAAAATACCAGTAGGCACACTATCAACTGTTTCATGCATTCCATCTGCATGAACTATTTCAAGCCAACGGCCTTGACTTATTTTTTGAATATAAGAAATAGCTGCACCCTCACCTTGAAGAGTTCCCTCTTCCCATAATTCATTAGAATGAGCTTGTAAATCAGAGAGTATTTTATTAAATGCTTCATAGTTTTTTATTTCCAAAACCCCACCATTAAAGCTTACTATTTCCGCAAACTCTTCAGCATTTATACCAACAATATTGTGTCCCTCACTTAATTTAACTAAATTTGCTGCCATGTTTAGACCTTTTGTGGCGAATTCTTCATTCACTATTCCATCTGTTGGTATTTGCATATGATTAGCAGAAATTGCATGGAAAGCAGTTTCAAGATTTTCTGGTACTCCATTTTCCCCTAATCTTACTGAAAAGTTAGACGATATTTCATGTCCTGAACTTGGTGTAAGTTCTGTTGCTACTTCAGCTACTTCAGCTGAAGGTTCAACACCAGCTTCAGTTGCAGCAAAACCTCCTGGACTTGGAGTAAATGGAGTAGCTGTTGAGTCAGCAGCAGCTGGAGTAGCTACCGTATCTGCAACAGGTGGGACAATTATTGTGTCAGCTTCTTGTGCAAAACCTCCTGGA
>SDBT01000210.1_pt1 | contig 84763 bp, 82 predicted proteins | sample 2277101 | NCBI WGS metagenome assembly SDBT01 (sample SAMN10404973, study PRJNA504765) | marine sediment metagenome | isolation source: marine sediment core GS10_PC15, 103 cmbsf | place: Arctic Ocean: Southern Knipovich Ridge | collected 2010
TTCTTCGTCATCATCATTTCTGTTTTATTATGCTATTTCACTTTCTTATTGTTTTTCTTCTTCAATTTCAACTTGAGCTTCAGTTTCTACTTCTTCATGTTCATGTTCTATATATTCAGGCTCAGGCTCAGGCTCAGGCTCAGGCTCAGGATCAGCCTCAGGCTCAGGCTCAGGCTCAGGCTCAGGCTCAGGCTCAGGCTCAGGTTTAATTATCTTCAAGCTTTGAACTATTGGTCCTGCTAAAGCTGCTATTGTCATTTGGCTTAAAATGCTGATGAATGCTTTTGCTTCACTATACTCAAATTCTAAAGAAAAATCTTCGCTTTTAATTTCGATAGACTCTAATTCTTTTTTATATACTGTAGCTTTTAGACATATGAGCGGTCCATCTCTTTCTAAACACCACGTAATTGTATTTTTATCCTGATATTCGATTTCCAAATGAATTCAGCTCCAATTATTATTAAATACTAGTTAAAAACTCATTAAATAAATTTACAAAATCAGACATTTCTTCTTGTCCAAAAATGAGTTTATGATTATCTTTTTCAATAACAAGGCTTTTCGTTCCATTGTCATGTGTGATAACATGCAAATCTACTTTTGCTCCTGATTTCATTCTCAGACATGTAGTGGAATCAATAGTTTTTTCTGTAATCTTCATGGTTTTACCATCCTAGTTAATTATCCTCCTACTATTGATATTATTTAATTGCTGCTATTTAACTGCTATTCTTTTAGAAATCACCTTTACTTAAAGAAGAGTTGGTTTTTTCAAGCTGTTGAATCATCAAAGGTTTATCACCATTTGTTAATATTACTAATCTACTAATTTCTGATTCCTGAACAATTTTATAATTTGTTAAGTTTTCTAACTTCTTTGCAAATGAAAGGATTTTTTCATGAGAGGGCATCGCTGATCGTGGTAGTCTTCTTTCAGCAGCACCAACATGGACTACACCCTTCACCTCAATGAACGAAGGTTTCATTACTTCTATCATTTCTGCATAACCCTTTGGATTAATGAGATTGAAACCATCTGCAACAGTTAAACGAGCTACAGTTCGGAATGGGACTCCCTTTCCTATCAAACGAAGAGTTTTCCAAATATTTTCTAGAGCTACCTCTTTTTCTATAGGACGTTGAACCTGAATGAAATTCTTTTTTCCTGGAGTAGGAAGAGTTACATAGAGTTGAGTAGGGTATGATTTGTCCTTCAGGATTTTTTCCATTGTTTCAGGAACACTACCATTCGTTACGATAAATACTGTGAGATCTTTTTGTTTTAATTCCTGTATAAGCTCTGAAACCCATGGATAAAGAAAAGGTTCTCCTGTTAAAGATAATGTGGCATGTTTTGGATTCATTGCTTCTAGATATTTCTTTGAATCAATATATGGTTTGTAACCGCAGATTATTTTCCTTTGGCTGACAAGGATATCCTCAACTACCTTTTTTGGTTCATCAAAAATATCATGAAGTTCATTGGAGCGTTTTTTAAGAGAATATTCTTTAAACATATTTGGTATACCGATATCAGATTCATGTATCCTCCAACAAAACTTACAGAGGAAATTACAAATCAATGTAGGTGAAAATTGGATGCATTGATGAGATTTAATCCCATAAAAACTTTTGTAGCAATAGCGATTTTCTCTTAATGCATTATGAGTCCAACCACATTTTTTTACTGCAGTATTCTTACCTGAGATTTGGTATTTTTGCTTTTTAAGAAGCAATTGCATCTTATGATCCGAAAAAGACATTTTTTTTACCGTTAACTGAGAGACTAAGAGATAAAATTCTATATAAGCAACCTAAAAATTCGTAAACAAATTATTTGTAAAAATCTAAAAAATCTTGATTGTGTTCATCAGGGTCGTGAGGATTTAAGCAAATCCTGAATAAATCCCAAACGAGTTCACTAACATACCGTCCGCGATTTGTTAAAGCGAATAAGTACTCAAATTCTTCCTTTCCCTGAGTCTTGTACACAAACCCTAGTTCTATGAGAGTGCTCAATCGAGCATTAACTATTGAAGGAGTAACATTATGGTCAATCGAAGAACAAATTTGCGCAAAGGTTCTACCCGTAGGATTTAAGTGCAGAAATTGAAGTATTAAAAGTATAAATTTCTGTTCAAGCAACTTAAGTGGATTTACTTCCAAGATCGTTCATTTCTGCTAGACAAATTTTACTTTTTTAAGGATTAACTTATCGAATATATTTCACAAATAACTCACTATGGAGCTCTAATTTGTTTCTTTTAATAAAAGGTTAAATAGAGATAATTATATTTTCGGCAAGATTATTGTTACAGTTGTTCCCTTCTGTCGCCCATGTGATGATATTTCTATCGTTCCACCGTGTAAATCTTCGATAATCTTTTTAGTGATAGAAAGACCTAATCCCGTAGAAGTTGAACCTGGTTCAAAACGTGTAAAAGGATCAAATGCATTTTTGATATTTTTTTTGTCAAACCCAAATCCATTATCCTTAATTATGATTCGAACAACCTTTTGGCCCTTTCTAGTCTTTTCTTCGGCAAATATTTCGACTTTTCCCTTTTCTTGGGGGGAATATTTGATAGCATTATCCAAGATATTCTGTAAGACTCGAAGCAATAGCTCACGATTACCAATCATATCTAGTTTGTCAGGAGTAAAACTTTCCACGTTTTGTCTATTTTGTATCATTTGAGGGAGAATCGCCATTTTTGCATCCTGAATTAACTCAATCAAATCAAAAGTATCTCTTTGAGTAAGATAATCAGAAATATCGTAACTATCATACTCTAAAAGACTATCAACCATTCGAGCTAACCTCTTCGAGTTTGATACGATTACTTGCAAGTTTTTTTGCATTTCTGTTGTGACATCACCAACTAATCCATCTCTTAGAATTTCTGCAAACCCCTGAATAGCTGCTAGTGGTGATTTAATATCATGAATTACCGTGGAGAGTATCTGGGTTTTTTGGTCATACCTTCGTTTTAAATCCCTATGGTGTAGTAATGATAGCATATCAGCTGGAGTTCCACTAGGAGTAACACCAGATTCTTCCTTTTCCAATGTTAACATCGTTGCTAAAGAAGCTTCTAAAACATTATTATGAGTGTTAGCTAGGAAAAGTTCTTTGTTCAAACTATCTTGTTCAAGATTAACCCGTTCTAATTTTTCAATAAGCAATTGAATTGGTTGATAAAGATCCTTAATGTTAGATGGAAAAGTGCTAATACCATTAACGTTATAGTAAAAATTAGGATGGATTTGAGCGTCTTTTAAGCATAAAAATGGAAATTTCATTACTAGTTGGTTTGCTAAGTTTTTACTGATTTTCTTTTCAAGGAAGAGGAAAAAAAAGGAATATTTAGATTCAAATTTTTTTAATCTCTCAATAAGAGCTGACTCTATATACTCAACAAATCCTTTGGTCACTCTGATTGAAGAGAAATCCAAAAAAAAATTCTGTTTGCCTTCAGTTTTGGGAAAATCACTAAAAATATCATCTAATAATGTAGAAAACTTGGAATTTTTCCATTTAGAAGTAATTGTTTTAGGAACGTTAACAGATATGATTATAAATCCATTTTTTAAGGATGATTTTACTTCCTTTAGCCGAGTATCACTATTGGATAAAATAATCAAGTAACGTTGAACTTCTGATTGGGAAAGTGTGGAGGTAAGAAAAAAATCGAGTTCACTCTTCTTTTCGTAAAGACAAAAAACTCGAATGTTTTTTTGTTTATCCTCCGTTTCTTCCACCTCTAAACGAATAATTCTCTTCCAATATTATTGTTAAGATTCTCTTTATAGAAGTTTAGGTAGTTTTTCGATAGGGACTTCATTAACTATTTTATTCAACTCTAATTGGGGAATAGATTTTCCTTTCAACTGTAACGTGAATTCGATCGAAAAACAATTTGATTTATTGGAAATTTCTTTCAAAGGTATTTTCCACTTGTTCTCTGATTTTATTTCATAATAACCGATAATCGCGTCAACTACAACTCCTAATAACAAGCCAATTTTGGAATTATAATAAAGTAATATTCGTGATTGATTAGTTAGTTTAAAGGGATGAAATTCACATTTAAGATACTTTTTCACATTTATTACAGGAATAAAGTCTGATTTACGAGAATGTGTTCCAATTATATACGGAATTAATCCAGAATTTCTATTTATTTCTTGAAATTCAATGACTCCTTCAATTTGATCGCTAGAAACGAGAAAATTTTCAGAATCGAACCTAATTTGAAGATAATTAAGTAGGTTGTTCTTAACCGATTGAACATGTGTCATTCTTTCAATAATTCCTGATCTTATTTTCTCTTCTTTACTAAAACGTCTACAAAATGTTGTTAATCATAAGGAAATGGATTACCTAGGGCATTATGATTGCTTAATTCCTTTAAAGTTCGTTTATATCCTTGGGATCCTTCATCAAGAGTTTCTCCTATTGGAATTAATGCTATTACAGATAAATTACTCCATTCTTCTGTAATTCCAATTAATTTCTCAATAATATTCGAATCAAAATCTACCAAAAGAGAAGAACCTAGATGTGTCGAAGTAGCTGCCATCATCAATTGAGAGCTGGCCATTATCGCATCAATGATATTAGTATCATCCACATCTTCATCATTCAACGCAATAACAGCAAATATTGCAGCTGCGTTTTTGATCCATTCAAATCCCTCAATAGATGTACTGATTTTACTTTTCAAATTTTCATCATCAATAATTACATAAGTAAAATTCTGTATATCAGATAAAGTCGGAGCTAGTTGAGCACACGCCATTAACTGCTTTATTTGGTCTGAAGTCAAACTAGGTTGGTCTGGTTTAAACTCTTTAAATCTTTTATTTCGTATAACTACTTCAAAAAAGTCCATAGTACATCTCCTTCTTATTTCAAGCATAGATTTCTTCTAGATTGTCAGAGATAAGTTTTTTACTTTAATGGTATTTCTTTCTCCTTTGTTCAGTAAATATATGATTTGAGGAATAAGCTCTTAATCGCTAAATATAGAAGCCATATATAATAATTTCCATTCGTTCTTCCCTGATTTATCCTTTTCACATATGATTGTAGGCAGGAATTTGAGAAAAACGAAAAAAACCAATGAATAAAGGCTGATTCTCGTGGTAAGCCAAAAAGATCAATTGAAGCTACATTACGATCAACAAAAATCTTTGATTGAACAGATTAAAGAAATGCGCAGTGAACTTCAAAAAGAACAAAAACTTACCAATCAGTATAGAAAAAAAAGGGATAAATACAAAACAGAAAGACAAGCACTCCTTGAAAAAGCAGCACCAGAAATTGAATCACGAGACTCTCAGAAAAACACAGTAGAGAAACTAAAAAAACGTAGGAATTTTCTTCGAAGACAAGCTCAAAGATCTGATGGTCCTGCTTTCAAGATTCTTTCACCAACCCAATTAGAAAATCTAACAATCGTCGAACTCAAATTTCATCTATATGAACTGGAATTTAAACAACAAACAACTAGCTCACTTTCTAAAGAAGATGAAGATATCCTCATTGAAGAAATCAAACGAATTGAAGACAGAATAACTCTTTTGGAAAAACGAGATGAAGTTATCGTTGCTGATTATCTTGGAAACATCCCAGAAACAAGAGATAAACTCGAACAAGAAATTTCGACAATTGAAAACCAAATTTCTCAAGAAGAAACTGATAGAAAAGAAGTGAGTGATAAAATCCAAAAAATGTATTCAAGGATAAAACCTCTAAAAGATGAAGAAGATCATTCTCATGAAGAATTCGTCAAACATCTGCAAAAGGTTGAAGAACTAAAAGTACTTATTGATGCGAAGCAAGAAGAATTAGATTCTTTAAAGGGCAAAATTTCAAAAATAAAACACCTGATAGCTGAAGAAACACATAAGGAAACTTATGGAGTTATTGAGAAAAAAATACAGGTTCTTTTAGAAAAACGAGACAAAGGTGTAAGTCTTACACCAGAAGAACAGGAATTTTTAATGGGATATGGTCATGTTCCTTTTTAAAAGTGGAATCAACTATCATATATATTTAGAAAAGTGTAAAAAGAACTATTTTCTATATAATTCAGAGGTTCTCTAATATGAACTTGAAGAATCTAAAGTATTATAATGAGTTCTTCATTTGTGCATACTGTTCGTTCTGTGTAAACTATAAGAGTAGTGCTGCTTGCCCTACATTTTACTCTTCCCATCATGAAATCACCACTGGAAGAGGAAAGATGATTACAGCGCGGAACTTAGCACAGGGACTACTAAAACCAAAGGAAGGATTGGAAGCTCTCGTAGAGGGGCTTTTTGCTTGTACCTTCTGTGGAGCCTGTGAAGAGGTATGTATAGTAGATATTCCGCTAACAAAGGTTTTTACGGAATTAAAAGGTATTGTCCAAGAATTTCTTCCTAAAGGGACAAAAAAAGTATTTAAATCTCTAGATGAAACAAGAAACATTTATGGTATGGATCAAGATGATAGAAATTTCTGGAATATCGAAGTTGAAGAAATATATGAAGAATGGAAAAATTTAAAGACAGAAATCGGTTATTTTATTGGTTGTGTCTCCTCTTATTACAGTACAGCAGCAAGGACTCCTTCTGCGATTTTAGAGCTAACTAAAAAAGCTGGCAAAAAAATATCCATCTTCTCTCCTAAAGAATACTGCTGTGGGAATCCCTACATTTTAGGTGGGAATTTGGATAAAGCAAAAGAATTAGCAAATCATAATCTTTCAACAATTGAATCTTTAGGGATAAAAACCCTGATTACATCTTGTGCAGGATGTCATCGTGTTATAAAAAATGAATACCCTAAACTTCTTGGTAAAGAGCTACCCTTCAAAGTTATTACTCACATGGAATTTATTTATGAATTAATTAAAAATGGAAGTTTGAAATTTCAAAAGAGTAATCCTGTAAAAGTGACATTTAAGGATCCCTGTGAGCTTGGTCGTCATTGCGGTGTATATGATATTGCACGAGATCTTATTGATTCTATCCCAGGAACTATAAATCAGGAGCTTAGGAATACTCGTGAAAACGCGTTATGTTGTGGGGCAGGGGGATTAGTAAAGATTAATAACCCAAAAATGGCTGAAGATATCGCAAATTTGTTAATTGACCAGATGGAGGAAAAAGGGATTGAGCTTTGTCTAAACGCATGCCCTTCTTGTCTATTCAATATAGATCAGCAGCTTAAAAAACAAAAATCACAAATAAAAGCAATCGATATCTCAGAGCTTGTACTAGAAAGAGTTTAAAGGGCCATGGAGAACTAAAAATGGTAAATTCTCCAAATAAACTATCGATTATTGTTCTACAGCCATTATTAAAGCTGAATAGCTTTGAATATAATCTAAAACAATATTCTAACTTATTTAAGAATTTAGAGGATAATATTAATTCATCTCAAGCAATTTGTTTCCCAGAATATTGGAACGGGATCAGAAAAGACAAATATGAGGATAGTACACAGGAAGAAGCTCAAGAATTTCTGAGGACTACCGCAACTCGATTTAATAGCTGGGTAATAGGAGGAAGTCACCTAGTGAATGAGAAAGGAATCTTTAGAAACAGATGTCATATTTATTCTCCATCAGGAATACTCATTGGAACATATGACAAGAAAAGACTATTTGGTTATGAAAGATATCAGGGAATATTAGCAGGGAAAGACAACTGTTTTTTTAAGATTGACGAATGGAAAGCTTCGATTAGGATATGTAATGATCTTTGGAATACACAGGATTATTCAATACTCTTAAAAGAAAACCTAGACATAATATTCTCACCAATCCTGACATCCATACCTGATAAATCTTATACTAATTATGGACGATTTTTATGGCATAATTTGGCGGTTATACGATCAAAAGAAGCTGCAGCTGCGGTAGTGGTGAGTGACCCCGCAATGCAACCTATAAAAGAACCTTACTGGTGTGCTGGAGCCAGTTGTATTGCAGACCCTTCCTGGCGATTTAAAAATCAAGATCCCTTAGGAAAAAATATTCTAAAGAAAAAAGCTGAAGGAAAAGAAGGAATAATTTTAAAACAACTAGATTTGGAAGCAGTCAGAAAGCAAAAAACTTATCGGATAGAAATGGGCTTACTTACAGAAAACTAAATTCTTATCTTAAAATCTGAAAATTTCACGATGAGATTATTATGTCATTCATTAATTATTCTAAATTACTTTGTCTGAGTTTTTTGGACTCAGTTCATTTCAATTCCTTTATTTATTCCGTAATGCCCTAATTTACACATTTCTTTCAATTTACCTTCGTTTAGTCATAGGATTAAGTGTTACAGAAGTAACGATAATGGTTACTTTTAGTATGATTGCTAATTCAACATCTCAAGCGCTTTTATGGGCCCCTTGCTTGATAAACTTAAAAAAAGTGTTGATTTCGTAATTATAGGCGAAATAATTGCTGGTTTAGGGCATTTTCTACTTTATTTTTGGCACAAAAAAAAACCTTCAAGGTGTATTGGAAGCTACAGCATACCGTATCAGTTTCCTAGCTTCAGCAATGCTAGTTATATTTGGATTAGCTATTTTACTTATTTCATTTAGACTTAGGAACATCCTACCTCTACATTTAAATTCACAGAGTATGCAAATACAATAAATCGTCATCGTGAACCTTAAAAAGAAAGAAAAAAAGGAAGAGAGGAAGAGATCACATCAGTAGACCAGAAATCAGGGTAAATAACCCTATTAAAATCACTATCCACATGAATACCCGATTTAGACCTGACCAGCGATTCTTAAATGTTTTTCCTTCTTCTGTAACTATTTTCCAGACCTTTAAAACGGGAGAAGGAGAGCGATGATACCATCCGTAGGCTTTTACCCTTGTACCTACTCTAGGACGTCTAAAAAGAGCAAATATGAAAGACATAAAACCTAAAATAGGACTATAATCAAGGGTTATTATTCCTGAATTATCTTGAATCACCAAATCTTCACTTAGCCAATATCCAGGTGTACCTCGTCCAACAACGACGCCTTCAAATACAGCAGTTTTTCCTCTAAGAGGAGAAGCTTCATAATATGAATTCTTTGTGTGATCAGTCAAACAATGAACAACTGTAACTGTAGGATCACTATCTCGTATCTTTGGATATTTTTCACGACGACGTAATTTCCAAAGTAATGCGAATAGTAGCAATCCTGCACCGACACCAACTTGAACATCAAATTCATATAGAACTGATATTACTCCACCCAGAATGGGCAGGATAAAGAAAAGTAAAGGCGCAATATAGGATAAGAAAATATCAATAAGAAATTCATCCCATAAACTCTCAGGAAGTTTGACTTGACCAACTCTTGGAAATTCAGGGGCTAATCCTTGTTCTTCTTGCATTTTATTGAGAGCTAAAATCCTTTTAGCAGGAAGGGGGTGAGTTGAAGATAATTCTAGAAAACGACCCCATGGATTCGATAAATCCCAAGCTGTTGCTTGAGCTACAGTATCCTCATTTAACTCCATACCACGACCGTAAGCAGACATTGCAAGGCTCTTTGCACCTGAAATATCAAAAATACCTAAAGATCGCATACCTGTACTGAAAGCATTTCGCTTAGACGCCTGTTTTCGAACGCTTGGTGATAATTTATTATCAGCTATTATGTTTGAATTCTCAGCATCAGCTTTGATCATCCCATAGGCTATTTTTACCAACGCACGGGATAAAGCTCCAGGATTGCCAACTGCTTCTGCAGAAAAAGAATCGGCATAGTATTCACGTACCCTAGAAAGAAGAAGAACCACATAGTGAGAAATCCAATAAGCAATAAAAGCTAAAATTGCAACCGCCATAGCAATGGCACCAATCTTAGCAGCATCATCACCACCTTTTCTAGTCCCACGAGAAAAAGATGAAACACGAGCAAAAGTCCATAATCCTTGATAGAATGAGTAACAGATCAAAGGAACAGCTGCTGCAACAGTCATCCAGATGAAATCTCTATGGATTATATGACCGCACTCATGAGCAACTACGGCAAGTTGTTCTTCTTGGTCAAGATAGTTTAATATACCTTCAGTAATAGCCATTCGTGCTCTTTTCTTCGTATGACCATACGTGAAAGCATTAGGATTATTATCGTGAATGACAGCAACCCATTTTAGGCTAAAATTGTGTTCTTCCATTTGTTGATAAAGAAAGTCTCTTATATGAGCTGGAAGCTCATCAACCTGATGCTTAGTTGCATCATACACCCATGCGATTGTGATATCCATGATCCAAGGTGATATGAGGTACTGTAGAAGCACTATAAAGAATGCAAAAGCAATTGGTGCAATTAATACGTATTCTAGAGGTATAACTCCACTCAATGATAAAACTGCGACAGCAACCATCCCAATTACAAAAACGATTCCCCAAAGGAATGTTAGAACTAAAAATGAACGTAAATATAAACGCACTGACAAATTTATTCACCTACTTTCATTTAATTTAACTATGACACTAGAATAGATATCACTAAAAAATATTTAGCTCATGGAATATTTCGATTTCAAGATATTCTCAAGAAATGATACTGATCGTAAAAATCTTGATTCTCATTATGTTACAACAGTTGTTTTTTGCACAAACAATTACTCTCATATGTATCTTAAGGATACCCCGACCAAATATCCTTAATAATAATATGTAAAGTTTCGGGATTGACTGGGGAAAATTTTCCTTTTTGTTCTGAATTCCCATCTTCTTTTATGATTGTTTAACCTTAGTCATTGATCATTTTCTTAAGCTTAAATTTAAAAAATTCCTCTAATTTCCCCTGTTTGATCATCTACAGAGAGTTTTTTTTGTTTTCTTAATTTCTATAACCTTTTTTGCTTTAAGAGTTTTTCAATTAACGATAAATCACGAAAATCTGAATAATCACATTTAACTCCCATTTTGGGTAAAGTTTCAGAAACAAGAGCAGCAGTACTGCGATAAACCGAATTTGAGGCAAGAATTTTAGTATTTTCCCTATAGTTCGCTATTAGAGCAAATGCAATAGCAGCCATACCTGAAGCTGTCGTAATTATTCCCTCACATCCTATTACTGATGATAATTTTTGTTCTAAAGCATTGGTTGTTGGATTAGCTGTTCGTGTATAGAAATACGAAAATTCATCCATCTTAGTTGAGTATGCATTTGCTGCAGCCATAAAAAACTCGTTCATATTCTTATATGAAAACGTATTACTTGCCCAGATAGGTATTTTCAATGCTCGAGTAGAATCGTCGACTTTCCCACCCGCATGTATTGCACGAGTGCTTATTCCGAAGCTCTCTTTTTTTTCTTCCATCACGACTTCCTCAATTCTCTTAGTCAGTACTAGATAAATATTTCTTTCGTCTACTCAATATTCTATGAATCTTGGTTCTTTCTTCATTAATATATAATGTACTCATTGCCCATAATGCCGAGGCAACCAGATAGAAGCTAACACTAAATACGAAAGCTGTTCTGAACCCAGAAAATTGAATCAATATTGTAGACAGTATAATTCCAAAAACAACTCCTAATTGGTCTGTTAGGGAGAATAGAGATCCTAAGGTTCCTCTATGCTCTGGTAATGATATTTCATATAGTAAAGAAGTTCTATTGGGACCTGAAGCTCCACCAATGAGACTACCAATCCAGAAAAAACTAGCAAATAAAATGAAGCTCAATATACTAGAATCCATAACAGAAAAAGCAATAAAGAAGAAAATAGCTTGAGTACCCATTCCAAAACTTGCAATTTTTGCTCTATTAGCAGGATTATCTGTTTTACGAGTATAAAAATCTCCTAACTTACCAAAAGCAGGATATCCAATTACTCGACCACTGGCTATAATTATTGAAACTACACTTGCAACTCCTGTGCTCGTATTGATTCCTTCGGATGAACTTAAAAAAGATACAAGCCAATAAGTGAAAAAAGTACCTGGAACGAGAGCGAATGATCCTTGAATTAAAAGAAGTATGATCGTTTTAGAGTTCAAAGCATGAGGTATTTGTTTTAACTCAATTCTATACGGATAGTTAAATTCCTCCATGCTGACAAATGTTGGTTCTTGTACTCCTCTCTGGGGAATTTCAATGAAATATACCCAGATAAGAATAATACCACCAACCAAAGAAATGAATCCAAAAGCTAGAGGCCATGAGGTTGAAAAAAAACCACCTATAAGTATTCCCAGGGCACTTGAACCAACCCAAGCTAAGTTCAAACCAGATGCTATTAATCCTCGATCATCATATTTCGAGTAATCAGCTAGAATTGAATAAGCTAAAGGAGAAAAGGCAGCTAACCCAATAGCCATACCTATACGCCCAATTATGTAGATGAGTAGGTATTGAGGAAAAGAAAAAATTAGTAATGAAGGGATAATCCACAAACCATTTGCGATCCATATTATTTTTTTTCTCCCCATTTTATCTACCAGTACTCCCCACAACAATAGGAATAATGTAGAAACTCCGACAAAACTGGCTTCAATAAATCCTATTGGAAAATTATAATAAGCTGATAGTAGTATTAAATTAGGTATAGGAAGTGTTGCTCCAATTCCATTAACTAAAATTAAGCAAAAGAGAAAAAAAAGAGAGAAAATATTATTCCGACGAATAATTTTCATCAGAGTTTATCCTTTATTACCCAAGAAGGCCTATTAAGGATCCTAATCCGATACCTATAAAGGAAATTGCTGCTCCTGCATATCCCAGTGCTTTCGCTCCTACAGTTTTCATATAATATCTAATATCTCTGGAAACATCAACAACAACGGAGCGACCAGATATAATACCATTCTCTGGATCCGCAACGGAAATATTCAACACATGGGTTCCAAAACGATTAGGACGAAATTGAAGATTTAAGGCATCTCCAACCTGAAGAATTGCACTTACTAGCTTTAATACATCCACTGGAGACTTTGAAGAAGAAAATTCTAGAACTGTATCATTGGAGGGAAAAACTATGTTACTTTGATCAAGTAATAAGGTTTGAGACGCATCATCTGGATCTAAGGAGCTCATCGAGGTTTGTGCTTGAATAATGACCTTTCTTTTGATTTTGGTCAAATTTAAGACGAAAACAACTATCCTGAACGGATCGATATTACCAATATGTGTTGTTGGATGGCAAATTGTAATATATTGTTCTTCATTATGAAGATAGGCTATGTTCTCCTTCACTAATACAAATATTCGCTGTATTAATTCAACAATTTCAGGGATTTCATCCTTAACATCTCGGATTATAGTCGTTAATACTTCAGATGAGATACCAGAGTATCTTCCACCCATAAAATCATCCAAATACTTAGGTTCAATAATTTCCGATACTTCACTCCTGAAAATTTCCTCTGTCATCAATTCTGGAATGAATTCTTTGAGGTAGACCATTAAGAAAATCTTTTCTCTAGCCCTTTCAATTCTAGTCAGATCAATTTCATCTTTGAGGTAATTTGGATTGAAACTTTCTATTATCGAACGTGACCACTCATCCATTCGAATTCGTGTTACAGGATCAAGATGGGTGAATATAGAGTCCGTAATTAAGTTATCTAATTTTAAAGATATACTTTTAGGGGAATAAAATTTCATAAGTCCTCCAGGTTGAAGAGCAGATTTATCAGGAAGTCGAAGAAGGATCGAAGCTCCGCTTGAGATAGCTAATAAACCTACACTGGCGAAGAAAATAAAAATACGTGCAAGAAGAAAAAGAGGTACATCATTTGTACCAGTTTGTACAATTGTTGCAGATAGAAAAACCAAGAAACTGATAATAACTGAAACAGTTACGGAATAAGACCCCCTGTATAATAACTTGATTGATGATTCAACATCATCAAAACCTTCAACTCCCCTAATCAATAAACCACTAGCATGAATGCGTTCAATCTCTTTATTGAAGGCTCTTTCCATAAAAATGCCGTTTAAAGTAAAAGGAAGAGCAATTATGATCAGAACAATATATATTATTGTTGCTGCAAGGTGAATGGGGTCTTCTAGTGGGGTACCAAGATCCTTGGGACTTTTTATAACAGAAAAATCGATTGTAAAAGCTGATAAAGCTAGAGATATAAGTAAAAAAGCTAAAATCACTGGTATAAGTCCTAAAAACCATATACCTATCTTTCGACAATAATAATTGACTAGAGTAACAAGATCCATAAGTATCAATCCCAATAGTTTGTTTTTCAATTGCAATTTATCTGTTTTTAATTCTTCGGTTAATTCTCCATATTGATTTCACTGGTAATATCGAAGATGAAAGGTAGTACCATTAAAAAATATTTAATTTTTAACCATTTCTGCACCATAGAATGGTTTTAAATACTTGTACATACATTAGATTGACCTAATATTAAATCCCTGCTGGTTAAAAAAGAGGATAAATAAGGGGGAAGATATTTATTCTTCCGAGTTTGAATCAGGTTCGGATTCGGGTTCGGGTTCGGATTCGGGTTCGGGAAGAGGATCACCTTTATCATCAACAAGCCCTACCGATGTAATCCCAAATCCTACTTCAATTGATTCAATGATCTCTTTGTAGAATTTCCCCTGAAAGAATATGTTATAGAACAAAGAAACAAGAATTACAATCAGAGAGACATTAATTACACAGAAAAGAAGAAGGTCAACCATTAATTGTAATCTAGCATCCAAATTTTCTGCAACAGAAGCCCCAATGGCAACTAATGACCCAAGTGTGATTATCCCAGCAGTTAAGCTACTCACTTTTTTACCAACTAACCAATTAAGTTTTGTTCCAGAATGATAAGCCTTAAGCTTAGCATCTATGAGCATCCATCCAAGAGGGTAAATTAAGGTAAATAATACTGGAACTATGCCTAGGATTACAATGGTTCTTAAAATAAAGAGGAATGTATTGTTTCCAGGGTTAACGATTTGTAAGACTGCAGGAGGATCCCCAGCAGAAACAGGTATAATTCCTGCAATTATATTCAATAAAAATGCTGAAACAGAAACCCAAGCTAAAAGAAGAGCAATATATTTATTTAAAATGTGTGGCATTGCGATTTTTCTTTCTTCTTCTGGTACGTATTCAAGATAATGCACATTTCCTTTTGTGAAAAATTGTTTCAAAATTTTATTATCAACGAGTAGATGGGCTGCTTTCGGAGTAATTTTCAGACCCATTAAGAACCATAGATAAAGTACCAAAAACGCAATAACCAAGCTAATTGGAATCCCAAGTAAGTTGATTCTAGCAGCATCAAATTGCAATTGACCATCAAAAGTAAAACCAGGTAGTATGAACAGTAATGTAGAAATTAGGATTAAAATGACAGATATAATGATTCCTGATACTGCAAAATTAAATTCAGGATGTCTCAAACTTGAGTACATTTCTTTGAGTGTTTCAAGTGCATATTTTCCCAAACGCTTTGTTTTGCTCTCAGTAGTTGCTTCCTCAATATCAGAAGATTCATTGACTCCTTTGTCTTCTAAATCATTATCATTTTTCATTTTTTCGTATCCTCACCAATTTACATTCAATATTAACTCAAATAAATCCTTTCAGTTTATTACTTCACCATTATATATAATGATATTTTTTTTCTTAGTTTTCGATGTATTTAATGTTTACGTTTACCCCAGTTAATCGATGTCCAATCAGGCTTTTTTTCCTCGGGTTCCAAATCCTTTTTTCCTGATTCATCTAGAACATCCCTTGATTCATCAGTTTTTCTCAACATCTGGTTTATTTCTTCTTGAACTTTTTCAATCGAAATTACCAAATTAGATGAATTTATTCCATATTTTTGAAGCTTTGGAGTAACCAGATCCTTGAACTGTTTATTAATTGTTTTTAAATACTCCATAATTTTCTCCAAATGTTCATTATCTGTTGAGGTAAGAACCAATGGTTTCGTAATATCGGCTACTTCTATTTGTGCTAAGGATTTATTATCTACAAGCTCTCCCAAGTCTTCATCAACCCCCCCTGGAGCAAACATAACCGTTGATGAGGAAGAATCGTCAATTATTATCTCATCTGGAGGTGAAATAGGATGTACACCACCTGGTACAAATTCTGTTTCCATTACTTCAATGTTATGAGCAATGGTTATTACTTTTGGATGTCTTTCTTGCCAAAATATTCCTCGGATTGGTTCAGTATGTTTAGATATTTCATTTACATCCACAATATGATGCCCATCCAGATTTATGAGATATAGCACATTTTGAGATGCAATAAGGATGTATGAAGTATTGATAATTTTTATCCGCTGGATTTGTCCATCCACCTTGTAACTGATTATTTTCCTGTTTGTAATTTTTTCAAAGAAATTTAATTCACCATTAAGATGTCCTGTTACATTATACTCAGATTCAGGAGAAGTATCGATAGACTTAACTGGAGAGCCTGTTTGAATTGAACTCATCAATTTTCCTTTTAAATTCCAAAATTTCAGATTTTCATCATCTGAACCAGAAATAATTACTTCTTCATTCATAAATCGTACAGCATTTATATAATCTTCATGAGCATCCCAACTTATCTGTTTTTTACCCTCTGTTGTGAATAAATGTAATGTATTGTCTCCACTACATGCGGTTACAAAGAATTCATTCGATGGTGATTTCGCTAGGGCAGTAACAAGTGGTAATTTTTTAATACGCTTTATTTCTGATTGTTTCTTAAGATCCCAAATACTTACCGTGTCATCATAAGCCCCTGCAATGATAAAATTCTTTGAAGGAATAAAAATGACTGAGGATATTGTTTCATTATGTTTAGCTAGTGTTTGATCCTCACCAGAAGTACAATCTAAAAGATGTACATGATTATCACCAGAGGTAAAGATAAAACGATTATTTTTCAATTTTACAGCATACTCTGCAGTATGAGAACGTCCATTTAACTTAGATATCTCCTCACCAAGTTCCGAAAAAATGGTTATATCATTTTGGCCTGTACCTTTAATAATCTTTGAGTCGGCCGTGATTATTGCATTACAACCTGAAAGTTCTTGTTCACGAGTTACAATATCACCTGTACTCGTATTAACAAGAAGTAAATTTCGATCGCCACTCACAACAATAATTCCCACGCGAGCATTGTAGTCAACACTAAGAGGAGTGAAACTAACCTTAAATCCAAATTTTGGATTGAATTCCAAATCAAGGACCTTTCCTGTTCCATCTTCTGATACAGTTATTATGCTATCATTATTTTTACAAATAGATGTGATTAATCCGTCATGTACCTGTATTTCTTTTTCAATGGACCGTTTTTCACTATTTATGATAGCAATGGTACCGTTTCTTTTTGGTACACAAAAAATGTTATTATCTAACCAAACAAGAGAGTCACCTGAAACATTCTCTACATAGATACGAGTGCTAACTACGCCTGTTTTATGATTATAGATATAAACGTCATCATCAAACGTTACAAATGCTGTTTTCATATTCGCAGGATTGGTCCCAAGAATATTACGAATAACAAGATTTTCACCCATTTCTTTCATTTCTTGAGTTTCTAGATTATAGACATAAGCCTTAGAAGTATCTCCGAGGACAACAATAATTTTTTTATCGTCAGGTGTGACTTCTAACCCTTCTATCGCTTCAGAAAAAAAGAAAAGAACTTTCTCTTGCTTTCCATCCATCCATATTCGAACTGTTCCATCAAAAGAACTTGAAGCGAATTGTAGTGAATGATGAAATGAAGCTAGTCTCATAACAGAGAATAAATGACCTGTTTTTCCAGGAAAAATAAGTTTGGTTTGAGCAGTCAAATCCTCATACATGTTATTTCTCTCTTAATTTTTCTCTTAAACTAAGTTTAAAAAGCTATTTTATTATGTCAAAAATTCTGTTGAAGAATGCTAGGGAGTTCTGCTAATCTAGTAATCCTTATATCTTGTACATTTTTTTGGAAAGGATGCCCATGCATTCCAGAAGGTCCTTTATCAAAAAACACGGTGATAAACTTAAGTTTCCTCGCAGGTACAATATCAATAAGATAATCATCTCCTACATAAACAGATTCTTTTGTTTTTACATCAGGAAAATCTTTTAGAGCAGATTTAAAGATTTCAGGTCCAGGTTTACTGAATCCGACATCACCTGAAATAGCAATCGAATCAAAATAATTCAGAATACCAAACTCTCTCAAGATTTCAAAAAGGGAATCATCCCAGTTCGAAATCAAGCCTATATTGTATTTTGACTTCAACCTTCTAAGAAGAAATTTTGCTCCCGCTTCAAGAACAAACTCCATCTTTAACTTCTCGGAAAGCTCATTTTCAATACGATTGATCTCTTTACGATCAATAATTCCTAGGTGGTTGTAAAAAGCATTTTGATATTTTCTCTGATCTAAATCTGTAAATAAGGACCAATCCTTACGTAAAAACGACCATTCTTCTGCTTTTCTAAAAGCTTGATATACAATCTCAGATGAGATGTTTTTAGAAAGAATTTTTGATAAAAATCTAGAATAAAGGCGCGGGAGGTTATTGTTCTTCAATTGTAGTAAAGTACCTCCAGTATTAAAGAAAACAGTTTTAATTTCTACCATTAATAAAGCCTTCAAGGATATTTATGCAAGATCAATTAAAAAGTTAAATCTTTGATAGTATGCAGGATATTTTTCTTGTTCTTTTTTTTCTTTGTTTGGAATATTTTAAAAGACTTGAACACGATAAACTAATTGAAGTTTCATTACGAATCCAGTATTCGCTTTAACAACAGCTTAATGACAAGATAAAAATATAACTAAATTTATAATAAAAACCTAGATTAGAGCTTCCTGCATAAGTTAATAATGCAATCGGAACTTAAATAAACTATAGTCATCATAAACAAAGTAGTTGCTCACAACTAGCAATATTGACCAATAGTGAAATTTCCATCTGATACCTCCATAGGAAAACAGTTGAAAGACTCCGAAAAGTAACCCTGAACTCCTTGGGGACAAACTATGACAACTCATAGAGAGAACTAGACCTTAGTTTATCTCGATAGTGCAAATAGGTGATTTCAATGACCGCACACTCAAGAAGAAACAAACGGGGTCGTACAGAAATAGATATCGCGACCCAATACTTCGAGGAGGAAAAACAAAGAACGAAGGAACTTATGAAAAAGAAAAAGCGGCAGAATAATGCCTCTGGTTCAACAAAAATAAATCCTTCGCCATCTAAGAGTCCTCCTCAAAAATCATGGCAAAAAAAACAAATAGAGAAGAAATACAAGAAAAATCATCCTCAAAAAACTGAACGATCATCCTCAAAAAAATCGACTTTTAGAAAAACAAAAAGCCAACGATCATCACTTTCACAAAATAAAATTAAAACGCAAAAACGAAGATCAGTTGTTAAAAAAGGTCGGAAAACGCAAAAAAAACAGTACTTCAAAAGGTACGATTGAATATCTTAAATCAGAAAAAGCTATGAACGATTTAAGAGAAGTTTTTTCTTTCTTCTCTTCTTTTTTCTTCAGGGGAGGGCAACTGCTGACTTTTAAAGGGTCAATCAGAGACATTTATAGTAATTCAACCACTAATACTTGTTGTTTAAAGCCGTTATTTGTCCTTTTCGATTGTTAAATGATTCAATTCAATATTTGCTAGCTTAGCTGCATCAAATATCCTATTATCTCGATAAAACTCTCCATAGTGAATTTTCATTATTCCAGCATTAGCAAGTAGTTTAAAGCATGTCCAACAAGGAGAGGAAGTTATATATATCTCTGTTCCGTTCAAACTTACTCCATTCTTTGCTGCTTGAGCTATAGCGTTCGCTTCAGCATGTACAGTTCGCACACAATGATTATTTTCCATCATATGATCTACCTCATCACAATGAGGAAGACCACGTATACTTCCATTATATCCCGTTGATAGAATATTCCGATCCCGTACAATTACAGCACCAATGTGTTTTCTATCACAAGTGCTTCTTGTTGCCACTTGCTGAGCAATTTTCATAAAATAAGATTCCCATGTAGTTCTATTATTCGGTTTCATCGTTGACAACCATTGCGGAGCTTGGTTTTTTGTAATTATTCATCCTTAAGTTGGATCTCATAACTCTAAAAAACTTACATAAATTCTTATTGAAATGTTTATGATTTGCTAGTCATCTCTTCTTTATCGATTTAATCCATTCTACGTGTAAATTCATAATCAGGATGATAATTAATATGCCTAAACAACGAAGATACAAAACACAATGGCACAGGTATGGTACGATCATAGGAGTGCTTTTAGTAGCGCTTGGCGGATTATTTATGATTATAGTAGGAATCGAAGCTTTTCTCCGTCAAACTGCGCCAGATACTTTTTTTTTGTCAATCTATATAACTCTCGATGCTAATCTTTCCTTCCTTTTGTCTATAGTCACAATTGTATGTGGAATAGCAATTTTAGTAATAACAGTTCACCAAAAACCTCATTCACAGGAAACCATGTTATGGATTATCCTCACTGCAGTATTAGCTGTAATTGGAGGAACATGGGGAGGTTTGATTACCTTCGGAGGGGCTTTAATATATGCAATATTTTATTTTCTGTAATTTATAATTCGTATTTCAGGAAGAAAATTCCAAATGGAGAAGTATCTGATCGGGATTGTTGGTAGTAGAAATACAGGTAAAACTACATCTACAATCAATCTCGCAGAAATTTTTTCCACGGCAGGATATGAAGTTGCCATAATTAAATTTAGCAGTCATAAATTTGATCTGGATCCTTCGCACAAAAACTCAGCACTACTCAGAAGCACTAAAGCAGAGGTGATTATTTCAAGCACACCACATGAAACTGTTATTTATCAACCAAGACAACATCGCGAAGACATGATTACACTCATTGAAAGAATTCCTGAAGAAGTCAGTATTGTTTTTTGTGAGAGTTATCCATCCGATTTTCCTAATTTACCACTAATTTTTGTATGTGATAATGTTCAAGACTACTATGAAACAAAGAATCGATTTAGTAATCAAAAACCCCTCCTTATAACTGGAATTATCTCAAACCAACCAATCCTTAAACTAGAACATAATCTCATTCTTTCAAATACAAATCCAGATCACTTAGAAAAAGCTAAGGAGATTATATTGAAAAATTGGGAATCAACTGTAAAATCTGGTGAAGGGGACTGATTCCAAGTTTAAAACACTTTGCAGCCTATTCTTTTCTGTGAGATTTAAGAGAATAATTTCCTTAAATCCGACATCCATCAGATTTTTAATCTCTAGGAGCTTTCCTTTCATTTGGCCTGAAGCATCACTACCTGAAATGACTGCGATTTTCTCTTCTAATTCTATTTTTGTCAATTCTAGAATCAATTTTGTTTCTGGATGTGATTTCGGATCTGAATCAAACACACCATCCACATCTGATCCATAAATTATCTTTTTCGGTTTAAATTTCATAGCCAGATCTGTAAGAATTTGATCTCCTGATAAAACACTATATCCCATTGATATATCTGGAACCATATCTCCTGAAATGACTGGTACCATTCCCATCAATAAAAATTTCTCCATATTATCTGTAAATCCTTTTACTATTCGCATTTTATCAGATTCGTACATGCTTGATGCATAAAACTGTACAGCAGGTAGATTATGTTTCAAAAATGATTCTAGTAATTCTTGTCTTAAACGATTTACCGCAACTTGTGCTTCTAATAATCCCATGTGTTGCTCAAATGTCTTATTATCTCCTTTATGTAACTTATATTTTAATACAGTGTAATGTCCTGGGGTTCCAACACCAGTTAAGACAATAATCTTCTTCATTGTCCCATAAACTACTCCTAGATCATCTGCTATTTGATCAATTATTTGAGAATTTAATTTCAACATCTTATTAATGTCTGGTGCTTTTGAACTTAAAGCTTTAAGGAGTAGTCTTTTATCTGAAACACAGGATCCCCCGATCTTTATTAATAAGTCAATCATCATGAATTATTCCCAATTTTGAGTATCAGAAAGTAACCTCTTCAGCTTATTATTTTTTTCTTCGGAGAAAAAAAATTGGACATTTTCTACTCAAAGAGTTATATTGGGCTATTATTAGATAGCAAGAACTACAATTCATGATTTCATCAATTAAGGAAAAAAATCATTTTTCTAAAAAAATGTAACAATAATAGCAAAGACGAAGCCTGATACGAGAAGAGCAGAGGTTAGATTCACAAAATCATTATTGATGAACCGATTTCCTCTATGGAACTTTGTTTCAGACCCACATCGTGGATGAGGGTTTGATTCTGTTTCTTTGTTACATTTTTCGCAGAAATATATACCTTGAATTGTTGCACCCTCAATGGAATCAATGATAGAACCTAATAACCCAGCAATGATTATTATGACCGTAATAGAAAGTAATTGGAGATTGATTATTGATGTAAAAGTGAAAATTATAACAATTAGGAAATAGAGTAGAGCTAATAATGCTCCCCCTAATAAAGATGCTGTTAAACCATTAATTGTCACTCCTCCCGATGTTCCCGGCTTAACAATTAATTTTGGATTTACAATCATTCTAGGAGAACGATTTGATAGGATTCCTATTTCCGTAGCCCAAGTATCAGCGTTGTGAACTGCAAAAGTTGCAAAAACTGCGATAAAAAAAGGGTTAAATGGATCAACAATCATTTTACCAGTTTCGATCAAGTTAGGTATTAATTCAAATAAAGCATACCCGATTACAAACAATGCAGGAACAAGACTATTTGCAAATACTTGTTTTGCGTCGCGTTGAGAAGATCCTTTTTCAAAATCCAGTGTGATACTTCTTTTTTCTTTAGTTTTCATCTTTGTCAATAATGACGAACTCATGGAGAAACTTACAATAGCAAGCCAAAATGATGGATTTATGAGGAAAAAAAATACTCCAAAAGTAGCGGCGACAAGAACTCCTGAAGGGATGGTAAGTAATTGCTTTTTTAGTATAATTATTAGCATTGGAATATTGAATACTATAGCTAGAGGTAACATGGCTATAAAATAAGAAATGAGTGGTTCCATAACAAATACTCCTTAGAATTAATGACTAGATAGAGTGTGTACGGTTATTAGTCCAATATAAGGCTTACAATTATTTTTCTTTCGAGATTTCAAAAGAATTTCCTTTACTCATTTTCTTTGCTGAATATCTAATGCTTTTAACTTTCTCAATGGGTAGAAGGGTGTTAAAATGCATAATTTTGATGTATCGATCTCTGAATTATTATTGTAAATCCAAATACCTTTTATTTTATAGTGTATTGTTTTTTAAAAGAATGAAGTCTTGCTGCAATTATCATCTTCTTCAATCTGATTTAATAAAAAATTAAGAAATGACTGTTTGAAGAGTGTTTTATTACTGATATCTCTGAAAAATTACAAAGTACTTTGATTTGTCTAATTGGTTGAGAAAATGAGTAAACGTTCGAAAGAAGAGCAAACGGAAGTTGAAAAACTTGCAGATCAGATATTATTTCACAAAAAGAAGTACTACCATGGAGAACCAATCATTTCTGATTCTGCATATGATATTCTTGAAGACCGATTACGTGAAATTGCCCCTGAACACCCAGTTCTATTTATTATAGGAACACCTAGTGGAGGTAAAATCACGCATGATACTCCAATGCTATCTTGTCAAAAAGCAATCAATATAGAAGACGTTCTAAAGTGGAGTAAAGGTTTTGATGTTTTTATCGGATATAAAATTGATGGATTTTCTCTATCATTAACGTATGAAAGAGGAAAATTAATTCAAGCGGCAACACGAGGAAATGGACTGAGTGGAGATGACGCAACTATTGCGACAATGAAAATAAAATCTATCCCAAAATCTATACCTGAAAATTCCCGAATAAATATTCGAGGAGAGTTATTCATTAGAATATCAGAATTTAATAAAATAAATAGGAAAGAAAAAGCTTCCTATAGCAGTCCACGCAACCTAGCTGTTGGAACAGTCAAACAAAAAGATTTAAAATTATTAGAAGAAAGGAATCTAGAATTCTTTGCCTTTGAATTGCTAGGTTTTCATGATGATTCAGATCTCAACACAAAAGCTGACATGTTAAAATCTTGGAACTTTAAAACAGCAAAATTAACAACCATTGAGGAACCCACAAAAGAAAAAATTAGTAAACTTTTCGACCAAGTTGAAAAATCTCGAAAAGATATTGATTTTGAAATTGATGGAATAATTTTAAAATATAACGATACTCAAAGGCGTAAGGAGGCTGGATCTACTGAACATCATCCCAAATGGATGATTGCTCTTAAATTTGCGAGCCAAGGTAAAATAACAACAATGACAGGAATAACCTGGCAGGTAGGAAGATCAGGCAATATCACTCCTGTTGCAGAGTTAGAACCTGTTGAAGTTGTGGGGGCTGTTATAAAGAGGGCTACCTTACACAATGCTGAATTCCTTGAGACACTAGATATTAGTGTTGGTGATAAGGTTCTTGTTGTTCGTTCAGGTGATGTAATTCCTAAAATAACAGAAATCATCGAAAAAGGAGATTCTCATTCAACTTTTCCTCAAAAATGCCCCTCATGTGATTCACCGTTAATCAGAGATGGTGTAAATCTTAAATGCACCGGTACGAATTGTCGAGAGAGGGAAATACAAAAAATACACCACTGGATAAAAAATATAGATATTATCGGATTGGGAATTAAAAATATTTCAAAATTGTATGACTCCAACCTTGTAACACATTTTGCTGATCTATATAATAAAAAATTGACTGAAGATAAATTGGTAGCTTTAATTGGCAAAAATGGGTCAAAAATATTTCATAATATTCAAGATACCAGACAGATTCCTTTTAATATTTTCCTTGCAGGATTGGGTATTGAAAATCTAGGAAAAAGAATGGGGAAAACCTTAGCCAACCATTTTAAGACTTATGAAGACTTAAAGAAAGCTTCTTTAGACCAGTTAGTAAAAATAGAAGGCATTTCTGATACAATTGCTAATTACATTATTCTAGGTCTAAAGGATCCTTCTCTCGGAGATTATCTCCTCAAGAATAATGTTAAAATTATCTATGGGAAAGGAAAAAAGAAATCGAAACAAAAAAAGGCCGGTACCTTATTGGATTTCATTCCAAATAAAGGAAAGAATGATTTCATGAAACAAGTAGCTGAGAATGACATCACATCAAAGGACATGAAAGTTTATGTAACAGGGAAGGTTAAGCAATATTCTAAAAAGCAAATTGAGGATCTTCTTGAAAAAAAAGGTTATGAATGGGCGCCTCTAACAAAAAAACTTGATTTATTAGTAATAGGGGATGATCCAGGATCAACTAAGTTAGAAAAAGCGAATAGATATGGTATAAAGATAATTTCATGGCTAGAATTTTTAAAGGAGTATTTAAACGAGTAAAAATTCAATATAGTTGCACTCAAGATAATCATCAGATATTATTTCCTACTTGAGCTCTTTATCGTTGATGGATATAGATAATTTTAATAACTAACAGACTTTTTTTTAGTATAATCAAAACTATATAATGATATAAGTGACTTATAATGATGGAAACAGAAAAATCAGATGATCTCAGAACTATAAAAGCTCTGCCCTTATGGCAGGGTTTTTTAGCAGCTATCATTGCTCCGATATTAATTGGATTTCTTTTCGCAATTTTAGGTGCCCAACATAATCCATTTATCCTTCAGCTAGAAATGATCCTAGTCTCCATTTGTTTTTGTCTTACGGGAATTCTAACTCGATCTAAACTTCGAGGCTTGTTTAGTATATTTGCAGCCCCTATCGCTTGGATCCCTATGTTCCTGCTTGCTACCTTGACAAGTGGTTGGTATGTTAATCCCTATGGACTAATTGCTGAAATGGCGGGCCCTATATCAGCAATTCTTGAAAATACTGGTATTTTAGGTCCAGAATTTGCTCAATACGCAAGTTACATTCAACCATTGTTGATTATTGTTGACTTATTAATCCTGGAGACGTTCATTGCACTTTTCCTTGGATTTTTCCTAGCAACTCTAGCTACTGGAATTTGGACTAAAAAGGGAACCTTATCTATTCTCTCTATTATAACTAAGCCCCTTGCAGCTATTTTCGTAATTTTGATCTTGGTGACAGTTCCTTTTGTTTATCATGGAATAACTACTTTTGCAGATGGAGGAATATCACTAGCAGCTGGCGCAACTGAATTCATGGGTATTTTCGGGGTAGATTTAATGGGTGAAGGTGGTATTGGAGCTCAAGAAGGTTTAGGATTAGATTTAAGTGATCCAGATTTAATTGAAAACCTCACTAAAGCCGCTGCGCGTGCAGAACAATGGTTTAAACGGTCCGCGATCAAATTTGGTCATGTTCAGGGAAATTTTTACGTTGGTATAATTTTGGGGATGCTAGGACCGGAATACGAAAATTTCGAGGGAATAAATTTACACGAAATAACCTCTATCCTTGATATTTCAAGTGTTCTTGCTTCAATCTCCTCTGAGGTCCCTGATCTTTTACTTGGTTTTAATGCCTTAGTTGCAGGATTTGATAAGACTTTTGGTGTCTTAGCCACTACTGATCTTGGTGGCGGATTTGGTGGCGGACTTGGTAGTTCTACTAATGCACTTTCTGCAACATATAATCCAGAATTTAATATTGGATTAGGTAATATTTCTACTGCAATTGATCACTTTAGTAAGTCGAAAGATGGAGTTGAAGACGCCTTGGCAGAAGCTCAAGGTATTGTTGAAGCTCTTGTTGTTGATGAGGCAGGAGATTTGGCTCAAGCTTTTACCATGATAGACGAAGTAGAAGTAGGATATGGTCTTATTCTTGAAATTGCTAGAGGAGCGATTGATTTCTTAAATGCGACTTATAAAACAACACTTGCTATTGAAGATTTAGGTGATAGTGAATTTGTTGAATCTTCTGGTTGGTTAAGAAGTGCTTCAGGTGATCTAGAAGATGCTAATGGAACTTTTGATACCATTGATACTACTGGTTTAAATCCTGACTCATTCCTACCATTTTACGGAATTGTTGAAATTCTTAAAGATATGACAAATCTACTTACATACTTCTCCTATGCAGCAACAAATGGAACTGAGTGTTATGGTAAGATGGAAGACGTCCTTTCTTCGATTGATGCACTTGATTTCAATGGTTCTGATCTTACTACTATTACAACAGGATTAGATGCACTGTCTGCAGATGTAACCGAGGCAAGTTCACTTTTCAGTGACGCTTCAGATTATATCGGTATAGCTACAAATTTAAGTACCATTTACGCGACTAAAACCTATGGGAACATAATAGATTCTAGTCTGAAACCAATACTAACTGATTTCAGTTCAATGCTTACTTCTTTTAGCGATAACATTACCCAGATGAATGATCTTGTTGCCGCATTGGAATATACAGTTGTCTCAATCAGTAGTTTCACAACAGGATTTGCACTGTTCAATTCAACCTATGCAACACATTATGACGCAAATCCAGCAGATTTTAATGGATTTTTCACAGGATTAATGAATGATCCTAATTTCAATCGTTCAGAAGATCTATTTAATCTCTGTATTGTTAATGCTTCATGGGGTCATTACTATGTTGGACAAGCTGAAGCAATATCTAGTGATGTGAAAACTACATGGCAAACGTTACTCCATAACCCAGCCCCATTTGACACACCGACAATTGAAGGTGGATCTATCGCAGGATTTGCACAAGGTGCCATTGATAGCATCGGAGTATTGAGAGATGTCGATAGTTTAATTGACGCAGAGGAAAATGCAGAACTAATTCAAACATTTTTTGAATCGTTAGAAGACATTGACCTAACCAACGTATTTGGCGGTGGTGGAGGTCCATAAATCAACCTTCACCCTCTTCCTCCTCTTTTTTCTTTTTTTCCTTTTTTTCTCTCCTATACACTGTATAGCAACTGTTTCCTTTGATCTAGACATAGTTTGACCCTACTTTTATTGACATCAAACTAATATTTATCCAAAGCTTCAATAAATTAAATTAAAATGTATAATCAAGATTCGTAAATTTGTAGAGGAAATATAATATGATTTACGCGGTAAACCCTGAATGGCGGACTCATTCCACTCGTGATGTTAACAGCGAGAATGACGGATTAGAAGTATTGATTGGAGGTTGGGTACAACAGATAAGAGATAAAGGAAAATTAATTTTTCTGACTATAAGAGACCATCATGGGTTATGTCAGGCTACATTACATAGAGCTAAAGTTGCCCCAGAAGTCTGGGATACATGTAAAAGATTGACCATGGAAACAGTTGTATCTGTTAAAGCAACTGTAAAAGAGGATAGACGATCAAAACTAGGAGCAGAATTAATTCCATCAAAAATAACGATACATTCCATTGCAGACCCTAAATTTCCTATAGATCTGACAAAGAAAAAAACTCAAATGGATATAGATACTGTTTTTCGTTTCAGAGAACTATCTATTCGAGATGTAGAAGTGGTTGCTATTATGGAAATTAAGAATATTGTAGCTAGTGCCATCAGGAAATTTTTTATTTCAAAAGAATTCATTGAAATTTTTACTCCTTTTATTCTAACTGCTTCCACAGAGGGGGGTGCTGAACAATTTTCCTTAGATTATTTTGGCCAACCAGCCGTATTAGCTCAATCCTGTCAATTCTACAAACAAGCCGCTCTTTCTTGCCATGAAAAAGTTTTTGGAATCATTCCCTCATGGCGTGCTGAAAAATCACACACGCCAAAGCACATGACTGAATTTTGGCAGCTAGAAAACGAAATAGCGTTTGCTACTGAAAAAGAAATCATGGATGTTCAAGAGGATCTAATAATATCCGTATTAAAGGAAGTTAGTACAAAAGGATCGTTGCAACTGACGAAATTAGAAAGAGAATTGATAATCCCGTCAAAGCCTTTCAAACGTATTTCATTTATGAACGCTAAATCTATGATCACTGATCTAGGATTAGAAACTAATAATGAAGAGGATTTTGGAGCCACTGAAGAAACAGCTCTTTCACAAGCATTTAATCAACCTTTTTTCATCACGGAATTTCCAACACATCTTCGTGGGATGTATTATGCTGCAGACCCAAAAAATTCAAAAATTACGAAATCTTTGGACTTAATGGCGCCAGAGGGGTATGGAGAACTTTCTAGTGGAGGCCAACGAGTATCTGATTTTGAAACATTGCAAAAAAGAACTATCGAAAAAGGTTTTGATCCAGGAAAATTCGAATGGTATCTACGTATGTTCAAATATGGCATGCCTCCTCACGCAGGATATGGTTTAGGTTTCGAACGACTTATTCGATGGATAGCAGGATTATCTCATGTTCGTGAAGCAAGTATGTTTCCTAGAACTCCTGATATTTACCAGCCATAGTCTAATACGTAAAAGTAATCTCTATCTAATCTCTTCGCCTGTATAGTTTGAATAAAGAGAGATGCAACTTATAAACAAATAACCAGGATAGAATCGGAAAAAATCTACTAGTTTTCTCCCCTTCTCGGAAAAGAAAGAATTGTTGCAGAGCACGGCGCTCAAGTATGGATGACTTTGCTAGAAAACGAGCTACTATTTGTTTATGAGACATCATTGGAAATCTATAATAATTACTCCACGTAAAAAGGCTCCATTTCATAGCTTCCATGGAGAATTTAGCTATTTTTCCATAGATAGGAAAGAAAGCTAAAGATCCAAGGGCTAATAACCAGTTCATTGCAAACGATTTGTAAATATCACTCAAAGATACCATAGGGGTTGTTTTCCAAGCTAAAAAGGGATTCTGACCAATAAGAATTCGATGTTGTTTTAATAATGAAATCCATACTGAATTCTTTGGAGCCAGAATACTACCAAAAATGGGATTAACATCAAACACTCTATGAAATTTCCTTTCTTTAAAATCAGCAAAACGACTAATGAATATATTTGTAAACATTCCAGTCGCATTCTGTAAACCTTTACTGAAAAAAGAGATTTCTTTTTCTCTAAATTGGGAAAAAAAATTACCCTCAATTTGTAGAAGTCGGTATTTAATTTTTTTAAACTCTTCTGTAGAACACGAATCACTGATTATAACTAAAAGATCTACATCTGTTGAATGAGAATGCATATTTCTCTTTTTAACCATAGATCCAAATAGTATAACTGAAAGAATCTTATCTGGAGATTTATCAGCCTCTGTCTTAATGGAATTGATGTATCTCTGAAATAACTCATCATTCATAGCTGATCATTCATTATTTTTGGTTTTTTAAAGAAAGTAGACACTTCTTCTATTCGATAGAACTAGATAAACATAGTCTATTTAATTAATGGTGAACTACCCCTAGCTAAAGCAAGGGGTTTCCTGCGAGTCCGCTGAACCCCAGAGGGGAAGATTTCCTCTATAGAAATTCCCTTACAATATATTTATCATATCTTGACAGGAGATGTTTATAAAGTGTTACCATTCATCCTCCACTTGAAAGAAGGGGACTTCTGGCATCTCTTTTAAAATCTGGGAAATATCATCCAGCTTTAAGAGAATGAAATATAAAAACCAATTTAATTAAATTACACAAAGAGAAAAAAGCTATTAAGAATGAAACAACAATTTGATTTGGTGGTGATTTTTTAATGATTGAATATGATGGAATAACCTTCAAATGGCTTGGACATGATGGATTTCTCATTACAAATAAATCAGGCTCCTCAGTATGTATTGATCCTTATGTAGTAACTGGTGACTTTAATCCTGCAGATATTGTCATAAGTACTCATCAACATGGGGATCATTGTTCTCCAGATGATATTCAAAAATTTTCTTCATCTGAGACTGAAATAATTGGAATTCCTTTGAGTAAAGAAGTTCTCGATAAACTAGAGAGTAAGACAATCCACTATGTTAAACCTGGTGATGAAATAAATATCAAGGAAATAAAAATAGAAATAGTACCAGCATACAATATCAGTAAATTCCGCTCACCTGGAATACCATTTCATCCAAAAGAAGATTTGCATATTGGCGTAATCATTGAAATGGATGGTGTTCGGGTCTATCACGCAGGTGACACGGATCATATACCAGAAATGGCTGATTTTAGTGTTGATGTCGCACTTCTACCAGTCAGTGGGACATATGTTATGACCGCAGAGGAAGCTATTGAGGCTGCAAACACACTTAATCCCAAACTAGCTATTCCAATGCATTTTGGCAGGATTGTAGGCGATATATCAATGGCCGAAGATTTTGCGAAAGCAGTAAAATGTAATGTTGAAATACCAAAGTTAGAATAATTTACCTGAACATTTACAATGATATACATAGTCAATAATACTATGAGGTCTTTTTCCTCATTTCCTTTACAGATTACCAGCTAAAAAATTTAAAAGGAAAACTAAAGTTATCGTATACTCTCTACAAAAGGGATTTTCATGGCCTTCCGCAGATTATCAAAAGAAAGACTTCTTCAGATACTCTCTCACCCATTCATTTTAGTAAGTGCAATTATACTTAATTTTATTTGGGGAATATTCGGTGTTTTATCGTATTTACCCCAAACTGACGGGATTTCATTCCTTCTTTGGCTATTCGTTCCTGACTGTCCATTATATTCATTAATGTTTGCGATTTTCCTATTAGACCGTGAAAGGATGAAATCTCATCAAATTTACATGTGGATACTTACATTTGGTTTGATAAAATTTTCTCTAGCTGCTCCTGTTATCTTCTTCCTAAAACCGAATCATTATCATGCAATTCCTATCTTCGGTATTACTCTACCAAATATATATCCTTTTGACTATTTTCACTTGATAATGCTTTTCCAAGGCCTATTTGTAGCAGCATTCTTCCTAGAAAAATCCTGGCATCATTTTTCAATCGCTTTTCTTTGGTTGCTCTTGAATGACTTCATTGACTTTGTTTTTCTAACTTTTCCATTCTATTATGACTCTTACAATATTATGGAGACTTTTACAGTTTTTTATTTTTTCATCAATCTCGCAATCGTAGCTATTGGTTCATTTTTTGTCTTAGGTGGAATAGATCACATTAAAAATATTCTTGGTTTAGATGAAAAAAGGATTCATCAAGTACCGATTTTATCCTCGGCTATGCTCGAAAAAAGCGAGGATTAATTTCGATAGTGATGTATTATTACTTATCCTTTGATAACACCGACAGGGAGAACCTGAGCTACTTTTTTCACGATACCAGCATTGTGCATAGTGTTAACAACATGTTCAACGTCTTTATAAGCACCAGGCGCTTCTTCAGCAACTCCTGCAAAACTATGAGCTTTCACTATTATTCCTCTTTTCTCTAAATTTTCAATAACAGCTTTTCCCCAATATTTTTTCTTAGCCCTTTTACGAGACATGCTTCGGCCAGCCCCATGACATGCACTTCCAAATGTTTCCTTCATTCCTAAATCAGTTCCCGTTAAAATAAATGAAGAGGTTCCCATTGTGCCACCGATTAATACAGGTTGACCAACTTTACGATATGCTTCTGGAACTTGATCATTATTGGGACCAAATGCTCGTGTTGATCCTTTCCGATGAATTAGGAGTTTTTTACCGTCGTGAACTTCATATTTTGAAGTATTATGACCTACGTCATATAATTGCTTAATCTCAGTATTGAAAACTTTTTTGAAGGCACCACGAACAAGATGAGCGATAACTTGTCGATTAGCAAAAGCACCATTAATACCAGCATTAACAGCTGAAATATAACTTTGTCCTTCATCTGAATTGATCGGAGCAGCTCCTAATTCCTTATCTGGAAGAGGAATTCCATATTTTTGAGATGCTTTTACCAACTCTCTCGAATAATCAGTACCGATCTGATGACCTAAACCTCTTGAACCGCAATGTAATGATATTAGTAATTGATCTTGGAAGAGTCCGTAAGTCTTAGCTGCTTGTTCATCAAATATTTTATTTACAATCTGCAATTCTAAATAATGATTTCCAGAACCTAATGTTCCAATCTGATTATATTGTCTTTTTTTAGCTTTAAAACTGACTTTTTCAGGATCTGCTCCTGAAATTGAACCATTTTCTTCAGTATATTTGAGATCTTCTTCTAGTCCATATCCCATCTTAACAACATACGGAGCGCCTTCAATAAGTAGTTCTTCTACCTGAGGTATTTCTAATTTTATTTTTCCTGGTTTTCCGAGTCCAGCAGGGATAGAATGAAATAATTCGGAAATGATTGTTTTTTTCTTTGGTTCTAGATCGGTTTTAGTAAGATCAGTTATCATAGTTCTGACTCCGCAATTGATGTCATATCCTACTCCTGCCATACTCACAACTCCCTCATTTACATCAAATGCAGCCACTCCTCCAATTGGAAAACCATAACCTGGATGAACATCACTCATTGCAAGCATTCCTTTTTCAATCCCAGGTAAGGATGCTACATTGATAATCTGCCGTGTAGCACTCCAATCCCGCTTTAAATCAGATCTTAATTCATCTATTATCTTTTCGTCACCATAAATATATGCTGGTACCTTCATTTCTTCTCTTTTTTCAATTTTCCATAAGTTCTTTCTTTCTGGAACTTTTTGAAATATATCTAAATTCTGAGACATTATACATCCACCAAGCATTGTGCAATATACTGGTTATTCTCGGACTTAATCATTAATTGAGTCCATGTAGCCGCTTTAACTTCGAGCTTTAATTTATGCTTAGAAACATCAATCATTTCGCCATATATTTTAGCTGAAAGCGTATTCGCGTTAAGAGATTCAATTTTGAATCGAGAAAATACTTTACCCTCAACATCTTTCAAAAAAAGTAATTCACTCAACCAGACAATAAATAATTCATCTTGATCATCTGCAGTAACTTCGACTAGTTGAGATTCACTTGGGTTTATTCCTTTTGTTTCAACCATAATTTCAAACATTGCCAGCGCTGCCTGCTCAAAAGCTTCTGCAAGACTGTCTCCTTTTCCCCGAATTCCAATATCAGCTTGATGTTCAAAATATTCGTAAGACAAGTTTTTTTACTCCAATTTTCAAGCAATAAAACCCAGATGAATTAGCTATAAGTTAGGTATAAAGACAAGGGTCTCTCTAACGCTAATATTAAGATTATTATGTTACGATATACAATGATCCATCTTACTGTTTTTAATTTCTCCAGTATTAAGTCAATAATTAATTAAATCAGTTACTTGATTAATGTCTTAGAACTCTCGTTCAACATGAAACTATGGTTAGATAAATTATGGTTCTTGTACATTCTTTTTAAGAGGCTAAAAATTTAACCTAACTTCGCCAGAAGTTCCCTTCCTTCAAATGGAGTCAAAAGTAAAACGAAAGTTCCCCATTGTCTTGATGATGAGGGGAATATTTTTGAACTATTTCATTTTGATCAATGATAAAATTAAATCCATTTCAGAGAAGAATAATTATGTAGTTGGTGTATTGGAGGATGAATAATAATATTGACGAGCTGGAATATCTAAAAGATGCGGCTAAACCGTTTTATTTTGAAGGTAGTGAAGATATTAGTATTTTATTAGTTCATGGTTTCACAGCATCACCAACAGAAATGCTCCCATTGGGAAAATTTCTTAATGAAAAAGGATTTACTGTACATGGAGTTCGGTTAGCAGGTCATGGGACTGATTATCGCAATATGGTTAATTGTACATGGAATGACTGGTTCAAATCAGTTGAAAAAGGATATTCACATCTTAAAGAAAACTTTGATATGATTATTCCTATCGGTTTATCCATGGGAGCTTTATTATGTCTAAATTTAGTTCAAAATTATCCAAAAACACAGTTTCCTAAATTATTATTATTAGCTCCTCCTTTTTCCCTAAATTCACGGCTTGCCATGCTAGCACCGATATTAAATCTTTTTGTGAAGTTTTCCTACAAAGGAGAAGATACTTTAGACTACTTCAAAAAGAATAAGCTGTATAGCTATATGTACCGTCCCACTGCATCCGTAATTCAATTGACTAGATTGATTAAACACATTAAACAACAAACTAATAGTATAGATATCCCCACCTTAATATTTTATGGTGCTAAGGATGATATGATCTCAATCCCCGCAATTAAGGAAGCTAAAAATTCACTTTTCTCACAAACAACAGATATCATAATCAAAGAACTACCTAATTCTGGGCATATTGTGACCGTAGAACCAGATTCTTATAGCATGTTTAATATGATTGAAAATTTCCTAAAATAAAACAAGATTAGACCTTATTTTTCCTTTCTAGGCTCGCAAGGAAGTGTAAAAAACATTGTTGCTCCCTTTCCTTCCTCAGATTCAGCCCAAATTTTACCCCCATGTGTTTCAACTATTTTTTTGACATGGGCTAACCCTATACCAGTTCCTTCAACATTCATCTTTCTCACATTACTCGCTCGTGAGAAAATATTGAATAATTTTTTCTTGAACTTGTCAGGAATTCCTATACCATTATCTTTCACAAATATAGTAACGAATTCAGAATCATACTCTGTTACGCCAATCTCAATAATAGGATTATCATTTTCTCCCATGAATTTCACGCTATTTCCAATCAAATTGCTGAATATTTGCCTAATTCTATTTCTTTCCGCGTAAATATCTGGAAATGATGAGCTAAAGACAACTTTAACATTAAGTTCAGCAAATTGAGCTGAATACTGAATAATAGAATCATCTATTACCAGTTTAACATTAAAAATCTCTTTTTCTTCCAAGATTCTTCCGATTCTTGAATATTCTAATATTTCACGGATCAATCTTTCCATAATTTCGATATTTTTTGATATTCGCTCTAGATAATATCGTGCATCCTCAGGAAATTGTTCTTCAAAATCTTCCTGGAAAGCTGAGATAAATCCCTGAATAGATATCAAAGGAGATTTGAGATCATGGCTAATAGTATAAATTAATTCCTCCATCTCTGTGTTCTTCTTTTTTAATTCCTTTGATTGCTCTCTTATTTTTCCCAATAGTTCTTTTCGCTGATTATATTCCCTTAAAGCTCTTTCTGAATCGTCAGAATTATTCATTGAACTCAATCCGAAATCTACATCTTTATTTCATGGATACAATTTCCCTCGAATAATGAGTAGTATCAAATACTTGTCTTTTTAAATCTAACGAATTTTTTATTCACTTTTTTCTCAAATCGCTTTTAAAAAACCTTCTCCCGATCAAATAGTAATTTAATAACGATTCCGTGTCAGAATAGCACAAATTCTTCGATACCATACTTTCGTTGTTATTATTGAAATTCTAATTTCAGTTAATAATATACTAGGATGTTATTCAATATAAATACTAAATAGCAGCGGGTTACGAAATTCATCCAAAATGTCCCTTACTGTACATTTAACCGCAGTATACTATTTCGCTCATTGAATTAAGATTTCGATATCCTAGAGTCCCATTTAGAACCTGAAAACGTTTGAAAATTAGAAAAGAGGGGAAAAAAAAAAATTTGGCGAAATTTTCGCTCTAAACTTGATTACACACCTACAACTTCTTGAATTTGGGGGAAATTTTCCTGTAACTTCTTTTTTATCCCAGTAGCAAGAGTCATCTGTGAATACGGGCATCCTCTGCATGCACCCATTAATCTAACTTTTAAGACACCATCTTCATAATCGACAAATTCTACATCGCCCCCATCTTTCTGAAGATATGGTCGAAGCTGTTCTAAAGAATTGACAATTTCTTCTTTTATTGACATTTTAATTTATTCTCCAGTATGTTCAATAACTTCATTTTACCTTAAATGATGGTACTTTATTAAAATTTCTATCTGTTTTCCGCTATCACAGATTCGGAATCTGCGTATCCAAAGAAGTATCATTAGCGATTACTAAATCCCCGATATCAATAGCAGTTTCGCGTAATACTCGAAGTAAACTAAGTAAATATGATAAATTCCGCGCTACTTCCTTTTCTAATTTTGAAATGTCTTTTTGAATTGCTTCATGAGAATCATGTAGTTGAGTCGCAATTTTCCTCTTTAATTCTTCAGCTCCATTTACATTTTGTTCAAAAAAACATTCCAGACTCTGATTTAGCACTTCAGTGGTTAGTTCGCTAAGTGTTTTTATCTTACTAATGGTTTCGGATGATAGAGTTTCTTTCATTTTTGGATTCTTTTCTAAAATTTCTGCAAATTCCGCTGAAGCGTCACCCAAATCTTCCGAGTAGGATGCTACCATTCTCCAATCTAAACAAGCTGGTGATTTCAGATAAGAAATCTCACGCTTATCAGCAACCATAATCTTTAACATTCGTACAATTAAAAAATAAAGCCGATTAACCTCAACATCTCGTTCAATTACTTCTTTGGCTAAAGAAGGATCTGCATTCAAAAATGCAGTTATAACATCATTTTGCATCTGATTTGCGATTGAAAAACATCGTTTAACATATTTTCGAGGATTCTCTTTTTCTTCTCCAATTAGAAAATGTAATTCAATGCTTTCTCCCGTCTCTCCTAAGATTTCTAGACCAATCAGTTGACGGCTGAGATCCCTAATATCGCTTTTCTTGTATAATGGCTCCTTATTTCTTGAAACGACAATAATTATATCGCTACCTAGCAAATATGCTGCAAGGATATCCCTCAGTACACGATCAGATTCAATTATTCTAGAAACTCTCTTCTGTGCGTCAAGAGGAGAAACCTGTGGGTATATTATCAGTTCTCCAGTTGAAAGTTCCTTAATGATCACATTTGCTCCTTTATCGAGGTGATGTCGTTCAGCCCATATTTTAGGTAACGAGATTATACGTGTGTCTCCTGCACCTGTCACCTGTATTTTTCTGATTTCCATTCTATTACAACACTAGTACTACGAATTTAATTTATTTTATTAATATTAAAGGGGATCCTTTAACTATTTGTTAAGATACTGATTTGCTTTTTTAAATCTCTAAGAGTTCATATCGTGGTATCTTGCTTGTTTCAATTCCAGTTGAGGTTTTAATCACATCATCCTCAATCCTGACACCAAATTCACCTGGTAAATAAATTCCTGGCTCAACTGTGAATGCATTCCCAGGAATTAAAGGTTTTTGATTATTTCCAACAATATATGGATGTTCATGCCCTTCTAATCCGATTCCATGGCCTGTTCTATGGGTAAAATACTCTCCATATCCTTTTTTAGTAATATGATTTCTTGTAATGTTATCTACCTCACAAGGGAGTTTATTTTGAGCTGCAGATTCTTTTCCTTTAACATTTGCATCAAAGACTATATTATATATTTCTTTAAATCGTCTTGATGCTTTTCCGAACACAGTAGTAATTGTAATATCTCCCCAATAATTTTTAAAAGTCCCTCCTGCATCAATGAGTACAACATTATCTTTTTTAAGTTTTGTTTCACCTCCATGATAATGAGGAAAGGCTGAGTTATCTCCAAATTGAACTAAAGCTCCTGCTTTCTCTTTAGACCCCCATATTAATTTCTTGATTAGAATTTCCTTAACCTCTGATTCTGAAATACCAACCTCTAGCTCATTAAAAGTATCAACAATTGCATCACCAGACTTTTGAGACGCTTTTGCTAAATATTTCTGCTCTTCTTCGTCTTTTACAGCTCTCAATTCGATAAAAATACTTTCAGCATCGATAAATCTGTCATTTGGAAAAACTTTGGAAATGTTATGATAAACCGAAAACCACATTTTTGGTTCAATTCCAATTAGATTACGGGATTCTTCTGGTATAATGTCAGATAGAAAATTGTAAGGATTCTGTATTTCATCCCAACCAATACATTCCCGCACACCGGTCATCTTCTTTATACGTTCAACTTCAAAAGTTGGAACTAATAACTGAGGAGGGTTTTCCGAGTCAATTATACCAACCAGAAGCCTTTCACTCGGATCTTCAAGAGAATTGAATAACCATCGGAAATTAATGCCAAGTGGTACAATTACACAATCAATATTCGATTTACGTAACATTGCCTGCAATCTAGATACATTATTCTCAATAATTGACATAGAATCACCCAATAGCTGTTGATTAATTTTTTCTTCATTAATGTCTTTTCGTCAGTCTTTTATTGATACTTTGTTATTATTCTTGATGCTAATGAATGATACTGAATTCATAACACCCGTAATGGAATACCTTCAAAATGAGCCTAAAAGACATTTTGGAGATTTAGATAACCTCACATTTACTACAACAAGTGATTCAGTTATAATTAAGCAGCTAAAGGAAATTCTTGATCGGGATTCTCACTTCTTTTTAGAAGGAAGGCTTTTTTCTAAAGTTGTCACAAAGAATATGGCTGAGTATGAGGTAGAACTTCAGAGAGATTATCAATTTCAGCAAAATGTTTCATTAATCTTTAAGAAATTCTATTCAGAAGCCAGAGAAGATGGGATCCCCGAAAAAGAGGCTGAAAAAAAAGCTGCAAAGATTCTCTGGAATTTTATTGACAATGGCCAGTTTGAACATGCTGTTCGGATCCTTATTGGTGATTATGATACCGTTCTTGAAAAAGAACAGAATTTAGAATTCTTAGAGGAATATAAAGTAGCAGGTAACTTAATCAAAATTGTTCAAATTGGTCCTTCTTCTGACAAATCAGTATCTTCAGAATATCAACGAATATCTGAACTAATAAATAAGGCGATTGAGGCTTACTTTATACTTGACTACAAAGAGATGATATTTCTCCTTGAAACCGCTTTAGACAGAATAATAAAACATGAGTGGAATAAAATTGCGGTGAAGTTTTCAATTCTAATTGGATCATTACTTAGTAGAAAAGAACAGTCGTTTTCAAAAGGATTATATTTTTTAAAAAGTGCACGAAAAATATGTGAGGAACTTGGAGATAACCAATTACTCACAGAATGCCTAACAGTCACTTCCAACGTATTATGGATACGAGGAATGTATAGAGAAACCCTAGACATTCTATCTACAGAAATAGATATGCAAGATAAACTAAATGACAAGTTTAGTGTTATGCTATCAGAAGAAAAGCTCAGTCACTTCTTCCGTAACCTAAGTCGTTTTAATGAATCTCAATCGTGGGCAAAACGACACCTTAACTCAGCGATCCGAGCTGCAGATAATCCTATGAAAGGTTTTTATTTCCTAGATGCAAACATAAATTATGCAAAAACTTTAATCGGTTTAAACTCTTGGAACAAAGCAGAAAGGTATATTGGTTTCTCAGAAAAGACCTTAAATCATTTAAAAATTACTCCTCAATATTTAAATCAATTACTTCTTGAAATCCATTGTCTTCGAGGGCAGATTGCCATTGGTCGTGGGAAATTTGATGACGCTCTCTCTCATTTTCTCAAACGAAATGAACTTCAACTAGAATTAATCTCACGATCACCTATTTTTGGACAATTCTTACGAGCAGAAGCAACATTATACCGAAACCAACAAAATTTCTCACATGCTATTCATACCCTCCAACCTCTCTTTCGAAATAAAGATGGATTAAATCCACTAAATGTTGTTTTGCTAGCAGAGCTCCTAGCCCTTCATGCTCATGAAACTGAGGCAATTAAATTATTAAAACGAGCGATAGAGATAATGAAATCATGGAATTCGATACATGGTCTCTCTCGGGTATATTTAAGCCTTGGATTGGTTTATTTCTTAACAGAAGATTTTTCTGAATCAAAAAAATGGTACAATCAAACTTTAGAAATCGTAAGGGGTGAATTTAAGGATTTAAGGGTGACGATAGACGCTCATACGACATTAGCATATATGGCGATGGAAAATGGCAATTTTAAGTTAGCTGAAACCCATAGTAACGCAGCTGAAGAACATGCAATAATGTCTGGTTCTAAAGCTTTTATTTTAGATTCCTATCTTCTGAAAGCTATCTTAATGGTAACAACAGGTAAGGAAGTAGCAGGGATAAACGCAATTCGTCGTATTTCAACTGAGGCCTTGGACTCAGAAATTGCTTATATTTATAGAAAATCCAGAATCCAATTAAATAGATTTCAATAGAAATTAAAAGAATTCGCTCAAAGTCTTTTTTGAAGGTTTTTTTTTCTTCCTTCTTCTAGAGGGTGTGATAGTTTTTGAAGGCTTTTCTTTGTTAGAACTTTCAATCTTACGCTTCCGCTTAACAGCTTTTTTAGTTGGTTTCTTCAGTTTATTTTCTTCTTTTTGAGTTGAAAACTGGATCTTTTGCTGCTCTCTAATCCTCTCTAGGGCTTTTTTATCTACTTCTTTGCTTGAAATTCTTTCGATTTGTGGGTATAATTCTCTTACACGCTTTTTGATCGTACGATTAACATCTTTTCGCTTACTGAAAAAGTCGATTTCACCGTTCCAGATAATTTTAGTTTTACGCTTTCCTGGCTCCGTATCATACAATTGAAAATCAATTGCTAAATTTGCCGCCATTTCAGGATCATTATTAAAAATAAAACGCAAATATGGAAAGTAGTTATTTATTGCTTCTCGTACTGAGACATTACAAGAATTTCCCACTTTTTTGGCGATTTTTCTTCCTTTTTTTTGCCGAGAAAGTATTATCCAATAAGAAGGAACTTGAAGTTGCCAATCGGGGATAGCAGGAAGTTCATTAACAGGAGTTATCGTCGATGCTAATTCTTTTGTTACAATATTGTAAAAATATCCTAATTGAGACCATACTCTTTTTCTTTGGGCTCGTGTTAATGCCAAATCAGCTCGAGCCAATAAATCATAGACCTTACTTATTTTTTTGTAATCATAACTAGGAATAACATTAATTGATATATCACGTAGGATAAGTAAGAGCTTTCCATAATCTACATCAGATAACACTCTAGTTTGTCTATATGCCTTTTCACCATTAGCTTCAACAAAAAGGGTACTTAAAAATTCTCGAATCTCCACAGATGTATCTCGGTATGTGAGAATGTTCAAATCAGATTCTTTTATTGCTTTTTGTCCACTAGCCAGAGTCTGCAATGAGTTAATTGATCCACGAATATCATTCTGACTAAATTCGATCAATTTTCGCAATACTTTTTCAGTTATTGATACAGATTCTATTTCAATAATCCGAAGTAATATTTCCATTATTTCTTCTGTGGAAGGCTGAGTAAATTCCCGTAAATCACATTGATTTTTTAGTGTTTTGAATTTCTGAGCTGAAATATCGTTCGCAGTAAGTATCAAAGGTATTCGTGTCATTTTTATTATATCAATGATTTCTCTAATTCCCCCCCTGTCAGCATTTCCGCTTAAACCATCTACTTCATCAATTAAAAGTATTTGACCAACAATCCCTGAATCTAATTCTTCTTTTAGTGATCTAAAGAGTGAAGCATTTCGAACGCTTCGCAAGGACTCTTTATTTCTTTTATCACTAGCATTCACCATTACTACATCGAAATTCAGAGCTTTGGAAATAGCGAGAACTGATGAAGTTTTTCCAATTCCAGGAGGACCAAAAAGTAATAACGCTTTTTTAGAAAGACTGGATCTCAATCTCGGATTCCTAAACCTGTTTAAATATCCGATTATAGAATCTACAGTCTCTTTATTACCTACTATCTCAGAACGACGCTTCGGTGCATGCTTTAGCGTCCAGGAAACCAATAATGATACCTCTATTCTTGTGCACTAACAATGATTTTCGCAAGAAATGCATCAAATTGCACTTGAGGGTTACATCCGGTAGCAATTCGATAATCTACTTCAGAAAGCATAGATAGGGCATTATAGCGTATCGAGTCAGGTACCTCATCATCCGATAACTGGTTCAACTCTCTATTGAGATGTTTTACAAGATCCTGTCCTGAAAGACCATAAAATTCCATTAGCTGTTGTATGCGTTTCCGTGCTAATGAAAAATTAGGGGGATCTTTTACACACTCAAGTAATGCTTCTCTTATCTCTTTTGGTTTAACATAACCTTGTACTTGATATACAATTTCACGCGAAATTTCATTATCTAATGAAGATGAAGCTTGTAATCCATTAATTGCTTGACGTAAATCACCATCTGCACTTTCATACAGTGCTTCAAGTGCATCCTCATTAATGGTTAACTCTTTTTGATCTGAAATGTATCTTAATCTCTTAATAATTTCTTCTTTTCCCAAACCCCTGAACCGGAAGATTGCGCATCGAGATTGAATAGGACCTATAATTTTAGAGCTATAGTTACAGATAAGAATAAAACGAGCAATTTCATTATATCGTTCCATAGTTCTCCTTAATGCATGTTGGGCTTCGCTCGTCATCTGATCAGCTTCATCTAGAATAATTAATTTAAAGGTAGAAGAACCAGATGGGATTATTCTAGCAAAATTTTTAATGTCCTCACGTACAACATTAATTCCACGATCATCAGATGCATTCAATCTTTTTACATTCGCACTGCGCTCTGAAATTGGATATATTTCACTAATTAAAGCTTCAGCACAAGTGGTTTTTCCAACGCCTGGAGGCCCTGAAAATAACATATGAGGAAAATCTGCTCTTCGCACAAATTGTTTTAATCTTTTGATTACATCTTTCTGTCCTACAACCTCATCTAATACTTTAGGTCGATAGGACTCAGTCCACATGCGCTCAATAGTGACCAATGTCTTTCTCCTGAATTTTAAAGTCTTTTTTTATATTGGAAACGATTTTGCAGTTATTCGTCGTCGTCATCATAATCTTCATCATCTTCGGCTTTATCATCCCAATTTTCATCAGCCAATGCATTTGAATCTTCCTCTTCTTCCATGTCAGCATCTGGTTGCATCGGAGCCAATAGATAACCGAGTTTAATTCCTGTTCCACTATCATAAACTAATTTCAAGGGATGATCCTTGCTAAAAGCAAGTGAAACAGCAGAAAATGCTTGATCTACGAGGATAAGATTCTTAAATGTATCCACGGAATATAAAGCAGAGCAAATTCCATCAGATTCTATTTCAAGAGCATCTGAATCCTCATCCCCAACGGAAATTTCAATCTTTACTTCTTTTTTATCCTGTGTACTACTGAATGTTAATACTCCTGAACTAATAGTTAATTTTACAGAGGGTTGGGGGCCGCCTATGATTGCTGCATCTCGTATGAATTCAGTTAATGCTCCTCCCCTTAATTTTGCTCTAGCTTTTAATTCAAGCGAACTAGGATCTGGTAGAACATTCTCCTCTCCCATTCTTAGTGGTAGAACGAATTGTTTTTTCACATTCCCCTCAAAAAGGAATTTTAATGTTTGATTAGTTTCATCCAACAAAATTGTTAATGAATCGTCCCTCCTAGCGCGTTGCAGGATTTTCTTGAGATCCTGCATTTGGATAGTTAACAGGTAATCTTTATCACACTCGAATTCTCCTCCAAAATAACTTGGCTCAACTTTTAAGTCAACCATTGCGAATCTGCTTTTATCCATGTTTCGGAGAGTTAATCCATCCTGTTGTGTTACTAGAAAAGTCCCATCATCCTCTAAGACTGCCGCAGCTGCATTCATCACCTTTGAAAATAGGTCTAGATTATCTACTTTAATTTTAAGTGTCATAAATATAGCTCCATAATTTATTGATTGTTTGAATCCCAAATTTTTCTACAAATCGTGTAAACACAATTTTTAGGTATTTCCATATATAATCAGTATTGATTTTATAGATTTTATTTGCATTACGGCATCTTATCGTTTTTAAAGACAAGACTTTCTAAGACCTATTCAACCTTTAATTTCGGGAAGAACCTTCTAGAAATAAAAAAAAATCATTTTTAAATGTTAGAATAGTTTTCTCTGAAAAGAACCAGTGATTCATTTCCTAAAATCCTTCCTTTATCAGAAGGTACATAGCCATTTTGATTACAGATGAGGAAATCATTTGAAAGCAAGAATATTATCGCTGATCTGATTTTAGAGGTTAAATTTCTCTTATTCAGTTTCAAACGAGTAAAAAGTCCTCCCATATTTTGAGTAATTTGACCAATTGTTAATTCAAGATTAAGACCTGTCAACATTGCCAAGAGGAGAAGCTCGAATTCGAAACCATCGTATGAATCTAATTTCTCATCCATCTGCAAGGTTATTTTCCGGTTTCTAGTTATACTCACATGCATCATTTTCCTTAAAGAAAATCTTGTTTAAGGGTATTTAAATGATAAGAAGGCACTAACTTCCAATAAATAAGAAAGCCATTAGACTAAATTTAATGAGAAATGTATTCATTCAAAGCTAATTTTAGCTCATATCTAATGAGAAAAACAAACACGTATCGAGATTGGATAAATAATTTCAATAAGAAGAATTACTTACTTCTTATGCTCAAAAGCGGGTCGATCAGTTCCCCTGGAAGGATATGTCTATTTGGTGAACATCAAGATTATCTTGGTCTTCCTGTAATCCCGATGGCAATAAACAAACGCTTATATCTCAATTATCAGCTTAATGAATGTTATTCATCCGAAATCATAATATCCAGCAAACAAATTGAGCAGGTAGATTCTTTAATCACTTCTGAAATCCCTCAACTAACAGGAAGTCCTTATGATTATCTCAAATCAGTTTTTCTTTACTTCTGGAAGGACTATAAGGAAATTTTTCTAAGTAAAATTACAATTAACAGTGAAATTCCTATTCAAAGTGGATTATCATCATCTGCCGCCCTCTTGGTATCAGCAGTCTTGTTAATATCCAATTCACAAATGGGAGGGAGTAAAAAGCGAGAAGAAATAGCAGAAATTGCCTATTATTGTGAACATGATATTTTAAACGTCTCCTGTGGGCGAATGGATCAGTATGCCTCTTCTATTGGAGGGATATTTCACATGACATCACAAGATAATCCTGAGATCAAATTCCTATCACTACCAAACAAAGCATTATTTATAGTAGGGAATTCAGAGATTAAAAGAAAAGCAGATATCCCTCTTAAAAATGTACAAAATGAAATATTTCGAGCATTAAGGTCTATTAAAAATGTAGAATTAACTAAATTGACTAATTCTGAGGTTAACCATAGTCAATTATCAAAATTGCAAAAAGAAAGGCTAACAGGAGTTATTGGTGTTCGAGACAATACAATAAAAGCATTTAATGAACTCAAAAAGAAGAATATTGATCTAACTAAAATTGGAAATCTCATTAATGAGCAGCAAACCTTTTTACGAGAAAACTATGAGGTTTCACATCCCAAATTAGACAATATGTGCAATAAGGCCCTTGATCAAGGTGCATTGGGAGCAAAACTTACTGGCGCAGGTTTTGGAGGGTCTATGTTCGCAATAGCTGATGAGGAGGAAATAGCTATTAAAATTAGAAAATCCTTGAATAAATATGGATTATCATTTATTTCACAAATAGATTCTGGTGTAAGGATTGATTAAACTCTGTTCTTCATTAGATTTAGACGATTCAATCCTTTAATGAGATGATCAGCTTCGGGAGGATCACACACTGCACCATTTACATATATTTTGGAACTTGTGTTATCAATCTTGCCAATAATAGCAGTAGGAAAACCATTCCTAGATAAGAAATCTTTAATATTTGAAGCTTTATCATTAGAACATACGATGATAACTGCTCCTGAAGATATGAGTTTATATGGATTAATTCTCAGAGTTGCAGCGATTTTTGACGTTACTGGTGCCAGGGGTACTTTTTCTAGATCTATATCGCATCCAAATCCCTTTGGGCTTAAACATTCAAATATTGCGCCCAGCACTCCTCCTTCAGTACAGTCATGCACTAAATGGAGCTGATCATGCCATCTTTTATTACATTCAATAATCCGGTGAGAAACATCGATTTGCCTCCCGATTTCAATCCCATTTTGATATTCTGAGTTTCCTATTTTATCTAAGAAGAATTTTCTTTCCTCAGATAGAAGAATTCCAGTTCCTTCAGCTCCTACCCATCCTGAACAAATGATAGCATCCCCCATTTGAGGTTCTCGCGGGATATAATACTCTGGAGGTACAAATCCGATCATGCTTGCAGATAAAATGGGATTGTTTACCCCGTTTGTAACTTCAGTATGACCTCCAAGGATGGTTATTCTCTCTTTTTCACAAATATCTGACAGCTCATTCTGAAGTTCTAATAAAAAGGATTCCGATGTTGAAGGAGGTAATAGGATCGTCGAAGTGATCCCATAAGGTAGTGCTCCAGCAGTTGCTAAATCATTCTTATTTATCATAATTAAGTACTTAGCGGGATTTGGTGTGGGAAAAGTAATTGGATCAGCTTTGTAAACCAAATGTGGAATGCTTTCAGTTTGGTAGGTTTCATTAATCTGATTAATTATCTCTCTAAGATTCAAAACTGCAACATCAACACCTGATTCAGAAGTCTGTATTACCCCTTTATTCTCTGTAAACCCTTGCATCTGGACAATTTGTGCCAGGATATCCCAAGGGGCCTTTCCTAATGGTAATATTTTCATATGTATTCAATTCCAGTACTATATAAATTACTATATAAATTAATTTAGCCTAATACAGAACGACGAGGTTTGAGCAATGGTAAAGGAACACCCAATTTTTGTAGAGTCTTATTTTCGGATAAACCCTTCCCGCATCAGGCAAACTTTGTATTTTTTCTATAAAGATCCTGCGAAAAATTATTTTAAACTAAAAAACACAGGAGCATTAAATGGAGAGGTAGAATTCATTCAGGGTAATCTACAGTCTTTAATCGATGAAGATGATCTTTTTATTAACGATAAAAAAGTCCGCATGATAATTCGAAAGACTACATTAGACTTTCAGAAAGAAAACACTAAGTTCCCCTTCCTAAAATTTGATATAGAATCAAATTCGTTCCAGTTTATTGATCAACGGATAAATGAACTTCATCTAATTGCCAAACCTGAAATAATCCCGTATCCAGCTATTTCGACTTGGGAAACCTCGGTAGGAAAGATAACTTCAGTATTTTCAAATTCTAAAAACAAAATTAGTAAAGATCGGATCCAAGTGACCTTTTTATTGGCGGAAGGAGATCTAGTTGGAGGAGATGAGAAAATTATTTTACAGTTATAATCCGAAATGCACTTTGAACAATAAGCAATGATGAAATGTCCTTGAATCATAAAATCTCTTGCCCTGAAAATCAAATTCGTGTTAGACTACCTATTGCGTACTAATTTCGGATAAATTCCTCTCTGTGATCGAAATTATTCGGAAATATGCGAGTAAACATTTAATTACATGAAAATTCTACAAGTAACAAAGATGAAATAAGAGTGAGGAATAAATACTCATTTTCTTTTCCAACTATTTGAATTCAATAGCTGGGATTTGAGACTTGGATGGATGATCTTCTTCAAATATTCCTAGATAGTGCAATTTTTGTCCTTCCACTATGGTTTGGCAATGCTGCACCCACTATCTTGGGTGGAGGACCTCCGATTGATGGAGGAAGGTATTGGCGTGATGGGAAGAGAATTTTAGGTGAAGGAAAAACCATTCGCGGTTTTTGGTTGGGCGTATTATCAGGTGGGCTACTGGGAACAATGATAGCGGTCTTAGGAGCTTTTTTCCTGCCATTTACTTTGATTCCAGGAGTAATTCCCATTGAATTAAATATTAATTATCCAATATATCTGGAAGAAGGAATAATTCAATTTTTACTAGTTCAAATTGGTCTGGATGGTATATTAAAAGATTTACTTTTTCTAGGATTTTTTTCAGGTAGTTTAATGACATTTGGAGGTTTAATAGGTGATATTATTGGATCTTTTATCAAACGAAGGAGTGGGATTGAGAGAGGCCATACATTCATATTTCTAGATCAACTTGGTTTCCTAGTTATTGGTATGATATTTGTATTTCCATTAATCCCATGGCCAATAGAATGGTTCTTGGTACAAGTTCCTATTACTTTCGTACTCCACATTTTCGCCAATCTTCTTGGATACTTTACAGGCATTCAAGATGTTCCACTATAATCTGATCAGGATTTTATAGAATAGTGTATTCAACAAGTCCATAATAGCTAAATTCAAGTAACAAGTATAATTTAACTCTTTTTCGAAAAAAAACAGACAAATCTGATTTTCTTCCCAATATTTTCGAAAGAACTCCATTAAGTATTCTCTCTCACTATTTTAGTGGAAGAAGATTGACAGAATCCCTTATAAAAAAAAATTATATCTATCTAAATCGATTAAGTATTTACTTAATTTGATTAAAGATATGATTATCATAGTGAAATAGTATTGAAATAGTATTACATGAATTCATTTGAACAGTAATCATCTCTAATAACAGTAAACAAAGAGTACATCAGTTATGCACGGAGAACTAAATCATGTCAGAGGAAAATACAGTATTTATCGGAAACAAGCCCGTTACAGCATATGTTATGGCTTGTGTAACTCAATTTAATCGTGATGCAGATTCGATTGTATTAAAAGCTCGGGGTAGAGCTATCAGTCGTGCTGTAGACGTTGCAGAAGTTCTAAGACATCGGTTCATGAAAGATCTAGTTGAGCTTACAGATATCAAAATAGACACTGAAAAAATAGAGACACGTGAGGGTAATTTAACAAACGTTAGCTCGATAGAAATTATAATAACTAAAATAAAGTAGTAAAAAATAATTTCAGATCGATTTTAGTGCGCGTTGAAAAGACTCAGTACTCTACTTGTCAGGATAAGAAGTTTGATCAATTTCTATCAATGATTATCTTTTTTTCAGTCCTTCTCATCTCAAAGAAAAAGATTAAAAAGCCATTAATTCTCGTTTCATATGTTTAGCTAAAAATATTTTCTTTAATGAGTTTTTTAAGAGACAATCAAATATTCCATTTTGATGTCGTTCTGAAAACAGTTGATTAGAGTTGGGTAAAAAGATAATTGATCAAATTTGTGAAAAAATTAGACCTCATTTGACCATCGAATTCCAATCTGGAAGGAAGACTGTACGTGATTTTCGCGATCTACTTAAAAGAATAGAGTTTACAAGGCATGAACGGCAATATGTTGGAGCAAATTTTCGCTTAATTGCTACAAAACTTGGATTATTTCACTATCTTCCTGAAATCCAAGGAAACGAAGATGCGGCACTATTTCAGCTAATTGAAGTTGTTTCAGAATCATGGATATTTCAAAATGTGGTTAAAAATCGAAGCGAAGCAGTTAATCGGTTAATTGAACAGATTAAGGAAAGATTTCAGTCCGGTACTAGTACCATGATGACGGTCTCCGAAACAGGGGATTTACGTATTTCTATTCAATACTTACGGGAGAATGTCTCAAAATTTTGGGAGACTCATCCCGAAAGGATTCCAGAATTCATTGAAGACTTTCGAGATACTCTATCTGAAACAAGTCAATCCTCAAGATTACTATATGATATTTCTACTTATAATCGGGATATCAAGAGTCATAAAATAAATTATTTGGATGAAATACTTGAGGCTATAGATGAATGGGAACAACGTCTTCATATTGATGTCTAAGGAAATATTATGGGGAAAAAAGGCATTATTTTGTTTCCAAATACTTTTGACGGCCAAGATTTACTGCTTTAAGATTGAGATCATAAAATTTAGGTTTAAATTGTTTTTTAAGGGCAAAATTCAGAGCCTCTTCTGTTAAAGGCAGATCAGAGATAGCAGAAAGCACACCTAACATTACTATATTTTGAATGATAGGCATTTTAAGCTCTAATGCTATTTTTGTGGCGTCAATCTGGACAACATTGGAACAGTATTCTTTTAATGACGAAAGAATCTCAGAAATATCGGGATAATTCATTTTTGAAAGAACAAAACTCGGACTAGGAATCGGGAAAGTGTTCACAAGAATGTGTCCTTCTGGTTTCACAAATTTTGCATAACGCAGGGCCTCTATTGGTTCAAATCCTATTAAAACATCAGAAGCTCTTTCCATAATTAAGGGAGAATAAACGTCACCAAATCTTACATTTGATAATACAGTTCCTCCTCTTTGGGCCATGCCATGAGTTTCAGAACCTCTTACCTTGAAACCCATCTCAACCGCTGTATTGCATAGAATATCTGTTATAGAGAGTATCCCTTGGCCTCCGATACCAGTAAGAAAGATTTCATATTCCATTTTAACCACCATTATCCGTTTTTATATCTTTAGTTATAATGACATCATAAGGACACACATTTGAGCAAAGTCCACATCTTGCACACATAACTTGATCAATAACTGGAATGATCTTGCCCCGATCATTTTTATACCCAGACCACATAATTGCAGGACAGGAGATTAAATTTACACAAGCATGACAGCCAGTACATTGATCAGTATCAATTTCAAAATAATAATCAGGTAAACCTTCCCTTCTAACATATTGAATTTTACATTCCCCCCTGGATACAACAACTGAAACCCCTTCTTTTTCTATTGCTTCTTTCATAACTGCAATCGCTTCTTTTGGTTTATACGCGTTGGTAGTAGCCACAAATTTGACTCCTAATCCTTTTGCAGCATCAGCAATCGAAATTACTTTCCCAGGATTCGGTTGAAAACCAGTCATTGCAGTAGCAAAGTTATCGACAGCTAAAACCATCAATTTACTGTTATTATAAACCGCGTTTGCTAATCCAGATAGTCCAGTATGCCAAAAAGTTGAATCACCAATAATTGAAACAACGGGATCGTCTTGATTTTTGATTTGAGCAATACCAGAGCCTATTCCAATTGAAGAACCCATACAAATTACTACATTCCCAACAGATAAGGGGGGAGAAGCACCTAAAGTGTAACATCCAATATCCGTCGATACAACTCGATGTCTCTTTTTAACTGCTTTGTTTAGTGCATAGAAGGTCGCACGATGAGGACAACCTGGACATAAAGCGGGCGGACGATTGAAGACTAATTCAGATCCGAATTCAGGAACTTCTGGTAGAACTTCTTCTGTTTTCAACACCTTTGCTATACCATTCCAAACTTTCCGAGTAGTCAGTTCTCCATGTGAAGGAGTTACTCCTTCTTCCCGCCCCAGTATTCTTCCTTGAAACTGAATTTCAAAAGCTAGCTTCTTAACAAATGTTTCCAAAATTACATCTGCTTCTTCAACAATTACCATCGTACTTGTGGGATATTTTTCCAGAATTTGTCTTGTTTGCTTTTCGGGGAAAGGATGTGAAATACCGACCTTGTAAACGGGATGGTCTAATTTAAGCGTTTTTAATGTTTCTTTTAAGTAATTATAAGCGGAACTGCAAGTAATAAAGACAAATTCAGTATCGTTCCCCTCTTCTAGATGATTCCAAGGTGAATCAGACAAAAAGTTCCTAATATCTTCCACAAGTTTCAGCAGACGTAACTTATTTCGGCGAGCGGTTCCTGGAACAGTTACAAATCTTCTTGGATCTAAATCTATAGCCACTTGTTCTTTAAATTTGGGAAATTTAATTGGATTTAATACAATATCTGAACGAGAATGTGATATTCGAGTGACAGTTCGTAAAATAACAGGTGTTTCAAACTTTTCACTTAACAAAAAAGCGTCTTTCAGCATCTCCTTGCTTTCCTGAGCATCACAGGGTTCGAACATTGGCGCGTTAGCTAGTTTAGTATACCACCGGTTATCTTGTTCATTCTGGCTGCTATGCATTTCAGGATCTTCAGCCACAATAAGAACCAACCCACCTTTAATTCCTGTGTTAATAAGAGTTACAAAAGCGTCAGCTGCCACATTTAATCCGACGTGTTTACAGACAAAAACAGCCCTTTGGCCTGAAAAAGAAAAACCGTATGCTGCTTCAAGAGCTACTGCTTCATTAATACTCCACTCGAGATATAGGTGGTAACCCATCTCCTTCAGCAAACCTCGGCGCTGAGCAGCGTAAAGAGTACCAGGAATTTCAGATGAAGGCGTACCAGGATATGTGAATACTCCCGCAACACCTGCTTCCACAATTCCCCTCGCTATAGCTTCATTTCCAAGTAGAACTAATTTTTTAGTCTCAGAAACATTTTCAAAAATGTCTTCTAACTTTGCCATCGTTTTTTCACTGTTTGTTTCTCAAAATTATAGTAAACGTTAAAAGAAGAGAAAAAATGACTATTTGCTTCACTAATTTCCTTGAATAAATATTTTGACACTCATTATTGTCAAGAAAAATTTTAGTTTATTATTAGAGTAATGATTTAACATATCCCCCATCGACTTGAATAGAAGTCCCAGTAAGGTGAGTAGCTTTTCCTGAAGCTAAAAACACAACTACATTTGCAAATTCCTCGGGGGTTGCTAATCGTTGAAGAGAATTCTGGTTAGCCCATTCTTGCATTGTATTTTCGATTTTAACACCTTTTTTAAGAGATATCTCTTCAGCTAACTCCTCAACTCGTTTTGTTTTAGTATAACCTGGACAAATAGTATTGATCAAAATATTGTATCTTCCCAATTCATTACTTAAACTTTTAGCCAAACCAGTTACCCCTGCGCGTGTTACATTAGATAGAATAAGCCCAGGAATAGGTTGTTTAGCAGAAACACTAGTAATCATTATGATTCGTCCAGCTTGCTGCTTAATCATATGAGGAATAACCTCCCTACAAAGATAAATTGTACTCATTAAATTTAGATCTATTGCTTTTCGCCAATCATCCATGTTGAAATCAAGAAATACTCCTGAAGGGGGGCCACCACAGTTTGTTACAAGAATATCAATTTTTCCAAAGTGATTTATGACACTCTGTACTAATCTGTACCTGAGAGTACTGTGTCAGGTCAGTTTGCATAGCTAGAACCTCAATTCCTAAAAGCTCAATTTCATCCCTTGTTTTTTCCAAAATTTTTTTATTTCGTGCACAAATTACGACTTTTACGCCCTCTTCTGCTAATTTTTCAGCAACAGCTTTTCCTAATCCTTTGCTCGAGGCTCCTATTATCGCGACTTTATTTTTGAGCTCTAAATCCATATAAATTCCTCCAATTCGGATTTATTCTAAATTTATTCTTAAATCTAGCATAAACAATCAACTAAAAAATATCTAGATTTCGATTTTCTTGGGAGCTTATAAGCCAAAAAAAAACTGTCTGTCAGTAGACTGAAAGTGAACCAATATGTCGAAATTGGAAAATCAATCGAGCCAGTCAATTCATGATTATTTGGATTTTCCTCATCGAATATGGACTGTGGAGTTCGATATAAGTGATTTCGGGGCATCATTAACATCACTTCTCGAACTCCCACTACAAATCTATTCGATGGATTGCAAGACTTTTTTTTGGTCATTTATGAAACAATTTCTTCAAAACTGTCAAATCAGTTTCATTCTTAGAAAATACGATTCTGTTGACGAATGCATTGAGCTAGCACTGATTGGGTTTTGGGAAAACCAACAAATTGCTATTCCATTATGGATTCTAAACGAAAATTTATTAGGATTTGAAATCATTACATTAAATTTCACTATTCTAGATTCAGAAACATTATTTTGGAATTCTCCCTCATTAAGCAGTAATCAAAGTATGCTCTCTCTAATTAATAACGAGAAAGAGGTCATTCTTGCAGAAGACATATTTGAAAATAATAAAATTTATTTCAAGATTTCTAATGCTGAAATAACGCTTTCAGATTTCAACGAATTAGAATTTTTTGAACGTATCGCTCAAACTATCATTCCAGAACTTGATGAAAATGAAAAAGAATAGCCAACAATAAATTTCCTTTCTTTAAATTCGGAAAAATCTTCTGAAATAATTATCAGGAGAAAAATATCTAAAAGGATTAATGAATTAAGTGAAAAAACAGAATTTAGAGAAAGATTACATTTTGAATTATACAAAATGAAATAATTATAATTTAATACTAAAAATTCAAAATGAGCAACTGATCATCCTTTCTCGACTTGTATCTGTCAGATTTTCGCTATTCTATTCTTTTAAAACAGTTATACAATCAGGTGGACGACATTAATGAGCCTAAAATTAGAATTATTCTTCAATCCTCAATCTGTTGCCTTGGTTGGGGCAAGTGACAAGCTTAGCAGCTGGGGCTTCATGATTTCACACAACATTATTTTCAATAATTTTCAGGGAGAATTTTTTCCAGTCCATCCACGTTCTAAAGAAGTTTTAGGCTATAAGACTTATCCTACGATTTTGGATATACCAGAAAATATTAAATTAGATCTTATCATCATAATTATCCCTGCTAAACATGTTTTATCAATTTTAGAACAAGCAAATCAGAGGGGTGTCCACCATGTTGTTATCATCACCGCTGGATTTAAAGAAATTGGCGAGGAGGGGAGAAAACTTGAGGAGGTTATCACTAATTATGCTCAACAACATAACATCCGGTTAATAGGTCCAAATGGAATGGGTATTGTTAGCACTCGTGTTTCTTTAACTGCTACTATGTGGCCTGTTGTTGGTCTTAAAAAGGGTAATATGACCTTTGTATCACAATCAGGGAATATCGGAACCATTGGTATTGCAGTCGCAGCACGTCGCGGTATTGGTTTAAATGTTTATGTTTCAGCTGGGAATATGGCAGACCTTAAGATGGCAGATTACTTACAATATTTTGGGAATGACGATCACCATACGAAAGTCATTGGTATGTATGTAGAGGGAATCCAAGATTCACGACGGTTTGTTGAATTAGTTAAAAAAATCTCAAAAAAGAAACCAGTTATTTTATTAAAAGCAGGGGGAACATCCGCAGGTCGGAAAGCGGCAGCATCTCACACTGGAGCAATTACTGGTGATGATGAAGTTTTCCGAAATATTCTTCGTTCATCAGGAGCTATTATTGTAGATTCACTTGATGAGATGTTTGATTTAACACTTGTGTTCACTAAGTGGTTTGGGAAGCAATGGAAATTCCCAAGAGGGAGAGTAGTTATTCTTACTCGTGGAGGGGGATGGGGAGTAATGTGTGCAGATCAGTGTTCAATACATGGGATCACACTAGAACCTTTAAATAAACAGGCTTATGATCGTATTAACGCAGTCTTACCTCAATTTTGGTCTAAAGGAAATCCTATAGATACTGTAGCCTCCTTAAATTTAACTGATGTTCAGGAGATTGTACAGGCTATCTTTGAAGAAATGCCCAATATTGAAGCAGTATTTCTTCTCGGTGTAGGGGGATTTTCCTATCTTGCCAATCTAGCTAAACAATCACCACATATTCCTGATGATCAAAAGATGCAACTAAGTTCCATTGAGGATATTGAAATAAAACTCTTCAAAGATGTTATTCAATTATCTCAAGATTACTCCATACCTGTCTTAATTACTACCTTACTGAGTCATGAAAATTCACCAGGGGTTAAATATCTCGAATCCCAAGATTACCCTATATTTCCAGACCCCACTCGGATGGTGAAAGCTTTTAGACATCTTGTTGATTACTATGAATGGTGTCAAAGGATTTAGCATGTTGAGATGTATGTTTTTTCTTTGAATATCAAGGATCCAAATTTAATCTACTGCTTTTATCTCCCGTATGTTTTGAACCATCGCTTGCGATAGCAATAATGAAGCACCTGCTTCATTATACCCCAAGCATAATAATAGAAGACCAATTATAAGCTCATCAGACAAAATATTCTCTCCAAAGTTATTGTACATGGCAAGACCGAGGAGCATACCCCATCTGGTTTTTTCATTAATATCACTTGCCAATTTTGAATAGATATCCTCTAATTGATCTTCATTCTCTCCAGAATTAAGAGCTGTTAAACATGTTAAAAAGATGGCAGCGAATTTTTTTACCCTATGATCTTTTGAACTAAGAAATGGTTCAAAATCTTTTGCCCTGTCATATTTTTTCTCAATTAAATAGAAGGAGAATGTTCGGAGTAAGACCAAAAAACGATCAAATGAGCCAGATCCTCGTTGTTTTAATCCTTCCGCAATAAATGATTTAATATCAACATTAAATGCCTCAGTTTCCAAAAAAAAGCTTGCATTTATTCCAGCAGCTTTAATATCAAGAGTATTACATCTTATTAACGATTTCAGTATCTCTGTTTCCTTAGTATTAGCTTTAAGGATGTTATATATTTGAGCATAATCGGGATCCAGATCTACATATTTTGAAAGCCTGTTAATAAATTTTGATATGTTTTTTCTATCATTTAACAAGGAAAAGTATGTTAAAACTAAGGCTGAATCTGTTCCAAATTTTGATACAAATTCGTAATCTCCCTTAACCAGTAATTCTAGATAATTTACTCTAGTTTCAGGATGAGAAATTAGCGGAAGAAGAAACGCACAACAAATTACCGCTATACGCCTACTCTCTTTGTTGGATAACCTGGGAATCACCGAATTTAATACAAAATCCAATCCTTCTTCAGCTTTATCAGTATTTATCGCAATTAATGTTAACCCAATCAGATAAATGATTGGATTCTTCATTTCAATAGCGTTAAATACTTTAAATACAACTGATAAGCAATCTTCTTGTACAATATCTTTTGACAATAGTCCTAAACCAACAGCGTATCCCTGTTGAATAATAGAGTCGCTTTTTTCAATATTTTTTATGAAGCCTTTATAGATATTTTTCTGAAGCTTCGTATCATTACATAAGGTAGCATTGATGCCTAATGATATCGCTACAGTAGCACGTATTGTCTCAAGCGGTTCATTTAGAAATTTCTTTAATATTGAGTTTTGTTTTTTTCCTGTTTTTGAGTCATGATGAATAGCAGAAAATCCTGTAGCTGCGATTGATGCTCGTTTTATTAGAATATTTTGATCCTTAATACCCTTTTCTAACTCTTTAAATCGAAATTTATTATCCAAATCAGGACTAAATCCGATCGAGAGCATGGCAGCTTCTTTTTCAGTCGGTGATGAACTTTTAACGTACTTTAACAACAGTTGTTTATATTTATTCTTATCTACCAATAAATCGACCTCATTTCCATTATAATCATCCAGATCGCTTATCTTTTTCTGGTAAAGTAATTAAGCTTTACCAATCCGGAAATAGTTCCAAAAATCAGAGTTTCAGTATACCCTACCTTTCTGAAAAGTTGCATTCTTTGGCAACCAAATACGAAAAGTTGATCCTCTACCTTTTTCACTATCGACTGTGACCCTACCATTATGGATTTCAACTATCTTTTTAGAGAAAGCAAGACCAATCCCACTCCCTTCTATAGATTCCGTTAAATCCTCGTGTCCACGCTCAAACATTATGAACATCTTATCACGTTGATTATCCGAGATACCAACTCCATTATCAGTGAAAACAAAAATCCAGAATTTCTCATCTTCTTCCAGCGAGATTATTAGATGAGGATTTTTCTGGGATTTGTTACGATATTTAAACGCATTGTGTATTAGATTCACAAAAACTTGATGAATCCTTTCAGCTTGACAATTAATCTTAGGGTAAAGGGCAGGTTGGATGTCTATTTTAAATCCTTGGACACCAATTTGGGATTTTACCGTGTTAACTGCAGTATGGATAATTTCTAGAGAAATGACCTTTTGAATATTGAGTACTTCCTTGCCAATTTTGCTAAATTCCAACATATCTCTGATTAATCTACTGGAGTAATCAGCATTTTTACGTATTCTCTCGAGATATAATTTTGAATTGTCAATCGAGCTGTCTTCAAATTCCTCTAGAAAAGCACTTATGTACCCTTGTATAGAAACAATAGGTGTTTTCAAATCATGACTAACGCTATAAATAAAAGATTCCATTTCCTTATGCTTCTGGCTTAGCTCTTTTGTTGTACTTAGTAATTTCCGCTGAAATTCTGTTTTTTGTTTTATTTCACGCATAATATGGTCCTGTCTTTCTTCAATTTGCTTATATGCGCTACGTAAGCGATCGATAAGAGTATAAGATGCAGTATCATCTTCTATTACCAGTAATCCACCAGAAATTTTTTCAGATTTGTCAAATAGAGGGATAAAACTTATATTCATCTTTTTCTTCTGATTTTCCATAACGGTAGGAATTTCATTTAATTTAAATCCTCGCTCTTCCTTGAAACTTTCCTCTAATGCACTTAGAATAGAACTTGCAGTAGTTGTATCAAAGAAATCTGTGATAATCTCTTTAATTAAACGTCCTTTAATGTATTTTGTCATAAAACTCTGAATGTATTGATTGCTGTACTCAATTTGAGTATCCTTTTTCAAACCGATGATCCCAATAGGTAAGTTATCTAATATCGTTTGATGGTAAATTTTTAACCATTGAATTTCTTCTTCTATTTTTATTACACGACTCAAATTTGTAAATGCAAGTATAATCCCATTAAAAAATTTATTTTGAAAAATTGGAGCAGCTTGAATTAGTACTGGTAAATCAGATTCTTCTTTGGTTAATAACGTGGCCTGATATGAGCTCAGTTCCCCGATCTTCTGTTTCTTAGACTCGTTATGCACTTTTATAATTGAGGATTCTGAAACTATAGTTGCATAACTCAAACCCTCCAATTCTTCTTTATTATATCCTAATTCATTTTCTGCTTTCGAATTGAGGTAGATAATACGTAAATTCTTATCTGTGATGACTAAACCTTCATCCATTGATTCCATTATATTTTTCTGGAAATCTAAAGATCGATTCAAACTAATATTTAAGTCTCGAAGCTTAACCTCAGATCTGCTAATATGTTGTGATTGCAATTTCGATTTCATGAATCCTCCCATGGCATTTGCAATATAATAAACTAGTTTAACGTCTTCTTCATTGAAATAGTCTAAAATGTCACGTTCAACACGAATTAAACCGATTGTTTCATTATTGAATTTTATTGGAATGCACATTTCATTTCCATCAAATCCAATCATCTCTAGCAAACCTGTCGCTGATGGCTCCCCAGTTTCCGCAGTTAAACCCAATATTGTTTTATCAAAATCCTTCAAGATTTCCAAACCATAACCTCTTTCAATAGCAGATCTGAACTCATGCTCCAGATTATATTGACCAAGTAATTGGATTATGCGGATTTTTTGATCAACAAGATAAAAATTTATTTTGGATACATTCTTGACAGTAGATAATATAATTTGAGCAATAGATACAAAAAAAGCTTCAAAACTAGTATCTGTTGAAGTTTTGTTCAGTATTTCTATCAATGAGGAATTTAAATCGTCTTTAAACACTATATTTTCTTTTTTTGCAGAAATATTTTCGACTGGAGCCTCAACCAACGATTATTACCTTCAATATCAAATATTAGAGTAGTTGTCTTTTATTCAATTTATTATAATCAGATGAGGAATTTAAACATTCTAATTTGCTTTATTTTTCATTTTTATATTTGAACATAAAATATTTGTATATATACCTAGATATGAATTATACAAGGAAATCCCTCTGAGGTTTAGAATTGAGCACAATGGAATTTGAAAACTTACTAGTAAAAACAGAGAATAATATTTGTACCATTACAATTAACCGAGAGTCAGCTTTAAATGCTATTAACCTGAAAACTATGCAAGAACTCAATACTTATATTGATTTCATTCAAGAATCAAATAATATAAAAGTTCTTATTATTACTGGTTCAGGATCGAAAGCTTTTATTGCAGGGGCCGATATCACAATGTTTAAAGGAAAAAATTCGGTCACAATTCGAGATTTTGTATTTAAATTACAGGCAGTATTTAATAAAATTGAGGATTTAACAATTCCTGTCATTGCTGCTATCAATGGATATTGTCTTGGAGGAGGCTTAGAATTAGCTTTAGCCTGTGATATTAGAATTGCTAGTTCAAATGCAATTTTAGGACAACCAGAAATAAAATTGGGTGTAATTCCAGGAGCAGGTGGTACTCAGCGTTTACCAAGATTAGTGGGAAATGGAATAGCGAAAGAATTGATTTTTACTGGAGATAATATTGATGCTAATAGAGCTTATGAATTAAACCTTGTCAATAAAGTAGTTCCAAAAGAAGAATTTGAGGAAGAGGTAATGAAACTCGCTACTCGTTTAGCCAAAGGTCCATCTTTTGCTCTTAATATGGCAAAAGAAGCTATTAATCGAGGAACCCAAATGTCACTATTAGATGGGATTCGAATGGAAATGGAGCTTTTCGCTCTATGTTTCTCTCATGAAGATGTTCCAGAAGGTGTTGAGGCCTTTTTGAACAAACGAAAAGCAAACTTCAAATGACAAGGCGCTGTTATTAGTCATGGAAACGTATATTCCTTACCTTAAGGAGTATGAGAAAAAGCTTCGGGAAGAATTCTCATCAATTATCAATAACCGATCTAATCCTATAGTTGCAATTGGTGGATTTTCTGGTACAGGAAAAGATACTGTTGCGATTTATATTCAGGATTTTTTTAAGACAACTCAGAAAGTCGACCTTAAAATCACAGGAGCAGGCGAATTTGTACGTAAAATCGCGGTTGAATCTGGGTGGAATGAAAGAAACTTAGATGAATTCATGAGACATATTCAGCAAACGCAGAATGAACAGTTTGCTTTGAAAGTTGATATTGAAATCGAAAAACGAGCATTAAAGACGGCTCTTTTAGAGGGAGGGATTTTTGTTGGGAGAATGGCTCCTTTTGCGATTGGTTCAAATGGCTTAACTATTTGGTTAGAAGTAGCAGCCAAAGTAATCGCTCAAAGAATATCACGTGATAAAAATCGGCCTGAATTTGGTATGGATGAATTTGAGCTCATCCAAAGAATAAAATTAAGAGATCAAACTGATGGAAAACGCCTTGAAAACATTTATGGAATCTCTTTTAGAGATAAAAAGCACTTTGATTTAACTTTGCGAAATGAGGGATTTTCAATAAAAGAACTAAAGAAAAAGATTGAATCTCTTTTAAAAGAAAAATTTACTGAGATATCCTAGATTTGATTCAGGATTAGAATGTGGAAAAGTATTATGATGATTGATGAACTGGGTAGAGAAGATTTACTTAAATTAGTTAAGATGTACGCTAAAAACTGGCTAGCACATGACGGTTGCTGGTTTCTTGCGGCAGAAAAAAGGCATGGGCTTGAAGAAGCAATTCAAATTGACAAAGAAGGTTGGATTAGGTTTACAGTTATTGAAGCAAAAAGAATCATGAAAGAATTTAATATTTCTAGAGGAACAGGGATCGATGGACTCGAAAAGGCACTACAATTGCGGATGTATGCGTCTTTGAACCTTCAAGAACTCCAGCGTGAATCAGAAAATGTTTTAATATTGAAAATGAAGACATGTAGAGTTCAAGAAGCTCGAGAGAGGAAGAATTTACCTCATTTCCCATGTAAAGAAGTCGGTATTGAAGAGTATACTCGATTTGCTTCAACAATAGATCCGCGAATTGAAACAAATGTTATTGCATGTCCTCCTGATAACGAGGAGAGAGATTTCCATTGTGGGTGGAAATTCAATTTATCAAAAGAATAAAAATTCTAAATGGAAAGAATCTTCATTACTACTCATACCAGACCTTACCACATTTTGTGCATTGATAATAAGTAGTAGTTTCCCATTCTTCTTGTTTTCGCCTATCTTCGGCTTCCCAATACCGAGCTTCAAAATGATTACATTTAGGGCAGGCTACTCTTATTTTGGGCCGAACATCGAATTTTTTTTCAACAACCGTTAGCATATCCTTTTCACTATGTTTTATTCTGCTTGATATTTGATATGACGAATCCTTGTATGTTTCTTTAAATTCAACGTTGCAAGATTTGCAAAAAAGGGTAACTTTTCCTTTATCATCACGATTAGGTATTAATAATGACCCACATTTATCACAAAAACTGACCATAAATCTAACCTTTCAGGAAAACAATTCATTGACACATATAGACGATAGAGTGGCGGGAGAATGGTTTGAAAATTTCTTTTTTTTTCTTTTCTTAAAATCTTTTAAACTTCGAGTATATTTAAAGGTTAAGATTATTGAAAATCAAATTTACCCATTATAGAGATAGCAGGATTCAAACTACTAGAAGTTATTGAGTTTCTTCTAATGTAAAAATACACTTGGTTCCTTTTCCAGTTGCACAAAGGGGAGCTTCTAACATTCGAAAAGGTTTGCCAAGTACTTCTGAAGCGAAACCACCCCAAATATGGCCTAAAAATGTACAAAAACTCAAATTTTTTCCTTCTTTTCCCTTCCCACAGATTTCAACAGACCCATAAAACATTAATTCATCAATCTCTTCAGGAGGCATCAATCCAATACCTTTTAATAACTGGTGATTTTTTAATTGAGGAAAATCTATCCTAACACTCTGTACTATTTGTATACCAATCTGACGAACGGCGGATTCAACTCTTTCATCGTCCTTCATTTGAAGATAAAATATTTCAAGTAATTTTAGTGGGTAAGATTGAATATCCGATCGCTGGAGTAATTCAGATTTATATTCCTCTACAACCGAGTGAGTTGCTTCGATGAGGAAGTGAGTAGCATTTTGAGACTGAAGACCTCCTCCAATAATTGGATCCAGTAATGATCCAGCTGAAAGTAATACTTCGGATTTTTCTTCTTTACTATGAATTGATTCTGCAAAAACATCTTCTGCTGTTCTGAACTGTACTTCATAAGAAAATCTGGGTGGAAGAATACCATCAACGAAGGAAACTTCAACATTTCCTTCCACGAATGAATAACCTAATCCTTTTACTATAGCCAAAATTAATATATTTATCAGTTCAGTATCTCTTTCGCTCGTAGCTTTCCAGAGACGACTTTTACCTAACAGGAATTTTCCTAACCGAACATCTTCAGCCCATTCAATTTCACATGGGGAAAATCCTAACGAGGCTACAAAAAGTTTGGCTTGACTTACAGGATTATCAGATGTGCTTAAGGTAAAACTAGATTTTACCAAATCAGTTAGAGTAGATTCGATAAAACTCTTTGTATCTTCCCGTTTTCGAGAGTTATTCAGAAGTTCTCTTGAAAACTTTAAAACGGCCATTGTTAAGAATCGTTTAATTCTAACCCCAGCTATTGCTTCTGAATGGCTTGTAGGAGAAACATTCGACATAATTAAGCCCTCTTGTTCAATTATTATAATCTCTGTTATCCAAATAATAAGAAATATAAAACTTAACAAAATACGTAATTAAAAATAATTAAAAATTCTTTAAAAAGGATTTGATAAGAAACCTCATCTATCTAATAAATCGGATAAATGAATTTCCTCATCAAATTCTTAAATGAGGCCGAAATGTTGAGTAGATTTATACGTTTTTTTAAGAGATTATTTATTCCTCCTCAGCTAACACATGAGGCCGCTCAAGAAGCGAAAAGAAGAAGAGAGATTTCAAAAGGAATTACTGATGATGAAATTTGGACTGCGACAGTTAGAAATGCTTTAAATGTTCCAGATGCAACAATAACCGACAAACTAACTTTTGCATTCACCAGTCTCCCCGAGGTGGCAACAAATTTTGATTATACAAAAAATATATTCTTAGATATACTTGAATTCTTAGTTACCAATGAAGAAGTGACTGCAGAGGAAGCTAATGCTCTTAAGACCGCCCTAGTAAATATTGGATCTTTTGAAGATTTAATGATGGCAGCTTGAAAATTGAATTATAAAATTCTTACATTATAACGTAAATCATAGTATAGAATTTCAAACAATCATACTATTTTCTAAGATTTCCTTCCTGTTTTTTTCTTCTAATTTTCCTTCCAACCTTCTTACTTACTTTATCTCCTCCTACATACCAGATTTCCAGTATTGAGAGAGAAACGGTAAGGAATAATAGAGGGATAAACAATATCGGATAATTTTCCAATTTAAAATTAATGATGTCGATTATAATGAATAAAACCGCAATTATAGCAGTTGAAAAAATGAAAAAGAGGGGTGCCCTCTCCCACAACATATTCCGATATTCCACTCTCCTTATGAACGCCTTCCGTCCGTAATCCAACTTTATTTTCCTATAACGGCTGAAACCCTTGCTAAATTGCTGTCTTTTTGATAGTCTCCTTGGAAGTGTTTTTTTCCCTTTTTCCTGATTGAAATAACTGAATTGTGTAAATTTGTCATTATCCATGGTCTTTTTCTAGTAAAAATATTTAATTCTTCCCATAACGGAACATTACTATTATGCATCAAAGATAACTATTCAGTAGATCAAGGATTATCCTTATATTTTTCCCGATTGCTGCTAATAAGAAGTCTAGCTAAATCCTCGAACGTTTCTTGAATAAGTTCACCAGTTTTAGCACTGGTTTCAAAAAATTTGACAAAATTGAGCTGTTTGTGCTTTAATTCTCCTTCCTCATAGGTAATATCTCTCTCTCCTTCTAAATCATTTTTATTCCCAACGAGGTACATCCTTGCATCTGGGGAGTAATTACGTAGTTGATCGATCCATAACGGAAGTTTATCCAGTGTATCCTTGCGGGTAAGGTCATAGACTAATAACGCCCCTGAAACACCCTGAAAAAAAACGCGGCCCATTTGAGAAGATCTTGCATGTCCACCTATATCCCATATCTGGAGTCCTACTTTGTATTCTGTTCCTTTATAAGGAAGATGTACGGTCTTCACCAAAAAATTTGCCCCAATTGTAGCCAAGTAATCTCCTGGAAACCGATCTTCTACATATCTAAGAACCATTGAAGATTTACCAACTCGAAATTCTCCAAGAAGTAAAATTTTTGCTAGAAAATTATACTGTAGTGAGCTCATTTCGGATCAACAGTGAGTAAATCATTAATAAATATATTTATCATGTTTTTATACATATAATTCTTTGATAATGTTTCCTAAAAAAAGTTTTCCAACCTCCGATAAATTCTAGTATCTTTTACCTTTATTTAAAAATTCGTTTTGTATAAATAATTTTTACACTTGATAATGGAAAGCATGGTTAGTTTTAGATGGACAAACGTTTAAAATCAAACTAATGGCTACATCAAGAAGATCAATATAAAAGAATACTTTTTTATATAGTTTTAATGAGTTTCTTAATGTTCTATTAATACTTATGACTAAAAATAGCCGAAATAGTTGTAGCTTCAATATATTCAGAAAAAGAAAAATAAGTATGTTATTATTCAGGTATATGGTAAAAATGAGGCAATATTTTAATTTTAAAAGAGTCTTTAGTCAAATAAAAAAGAAATCACCTTCAAGTGACGTTATAAAAGTATGTCCAGTATGTTTAAGGAATACGCTAGAAAAACGAATAAATCCACTTTTAGGAATAATTTTTCCTCCAATGTATTTTTGTAAACAATGCGATTATAGCGGTCCTCTATTTGCTGAAATTGAGCTAGAAGAGTATAATAAAATAGATTTTAAAGAATTTAACTATGTTATTGATGATAATGAATTGACAGGACAGAATGATAGTGTCTGAGTGTATGAACATATTAAAGGAATTAGTTAAATTAAATTCTGAGAATCCTCCTGGAAAAACACGCCCTCTTGTGGAGTGGATAATGGATTGGGGTAAGAAAAATGGAATAAGATCTGAGGCTCAATGGTATGATAAAAATAAAGGAAATGTTATTCTTTCACTAGGGGACTCTAAGGAATCCATTGTCTTATGCGGCCATCTTGATACTGTTCCTCTCGGTGAACGAAATAACTGGAAGATGAACCCATTAGGTGGAGAAGAAATAGATGGATATATATATGGACGTGGGACTGCTGATATGAAAGGAGGAGTAGCAGCCTGCTTAGGAGCTCTAAAAAATATTTCAACAATTAATGACAATGAACTTGAATATAAGATTATTTTTTTAGGTACCTTTGATGAAGAAGTTGGGTTAGGAGGAGCTAAAGTCGCAGTTGATTCAGGAATCATGAAATCAGCGAAATTTTTGTTGGTTGCTGAACCAACAGCATTAAAAATAGGTATCGCGGAAAAAGGAGTACTTTGGTTAACAATACACTCCTATGGAAGATCAGCTCATGGTTCAACACCTGAAAAGGGGATAAATGCTATTGAAAAACTAGTGGAACTATTTCCAGTATTACATTCTGGACTACCGCAAATTCATGATTCTATCCTAGGAAAAAGCACTCTAAATATTGGAGTTATTAGGGGGGGCAAAAGTGCAAACGTGGTTCCAGAAAATGCGGAAGTAGAATGTGATTATCGCTTGGTACCCCCAATTTTACCTAGCACGTTTTCAAACCAAATTAGAGAAAAGATCGAAGCTTTCTCACAGACTAGTTTAGCAAATTTTGAAATGAAACAAAGACAGATTATGGCATCTGTTTCAACCCCAAAAGAAAACAAATTTGTTCAGAAATTTTCTGAAAAGTGTTCTTCACAAGAATTTATTGGCCTGAATTACGGAACCGATGCAGCGGTCCTTGCAAACCAAAACCCTTCTGTTCCTTTTGTTATATTCGGTCCAGGAGACCCAAAAAGGATTCATGTGTCGAATGAAAGAGTGTCTATAGCAGAATTGAATGAAGCTGAATTAATATTGACTAATTTCTTAAAAGATTTTTATAATCAACCCCTATTGTAGATAAACCTGTACATGAAAACAGGGAGGTGAAATCAAAGCTTATGAAATACTGTAACGTAAGTGGTTTCCTAAGAGTTCACACTGAAAGAAGTTCTGTTACTTCTGTCGAAGTTAGGGTAATAGCGGTTGGTTATAATTCTACGCCTATTTTTAGTACCTAATGAAACAGGGGATATGAACTCTTTTTCAGATGATAAATTCCTATTATCAAATTAACTATTATGTGGAAAATTAAGATTCATTATAAATTCCTCTTGTTCCTTAGTTTCTATTGCAAGAGGATTTACCTTTCTCACTTTATTTATGGCATTATTTGGGCTAATTTGATCAAGAATAACAAGTAATGACGCTAGAATTGTACCAGTTCTTCCAAATCCCGCTGTACAATGCACCAATATCGGGTACTGTGGATTTTCATTCAAACACTCTTGATAAAATTCGATTACTCTTTCAAGTATAGCTTCAGTTGGAGCATTATAATCTGAAATAGGAGAATGCAAATACGGAATATTCAGCAAAATAGCGATTTCCTCAGAATTTTTCTCTTCCTGAAGACATACCATTCCCCCCCATTCGATTGTTTTAAGAAAAGGAAAGTCTGAGTAAGCTGGTTCGCTTGCTCCAGCTATTCGAACCTTTTTTTTTGAGTGATTTCCTATAATTTGACGATTAATCCAATAGAGTAACATATACAAACCAACATATTGCTAAACATGTTATTGAATGTTCTGTAATTTATCTTATAAATTATTTCGGAAATAAAAGGAAGAGTCATACAATAGAACATGTGTAATTTAAATGTTGCATCTAAAGTAAAGAGTTTTAATTCAACTCGGAAAAATCGATTACCAACATTCAATAATTTCTGGGAATCAATGTGAATACAGAGGATTTTTCTTTCTTATATAGGAGAGAATTTGGTGTTTTCGCTCTATTCTTAGTAATGCTAACATTTTTTCAAATCGCATTAGAAGAACAGGTACTAGGAAGGGTAAATCAAATTCAACCTATTATTATAATGGACAATTCAGTTTTCGAATTCACAGGTCTCATTCTTCCTTTAATCACAGGGATATTTCTAATTCTTTTTCTTATTACTACTCGAAATAAATACACAGGGTTACTCCCTCTCAAATGGATTCTTCTACTATTCATAGGATTTCTATTAATAGCAAGTTTTCCAATTTCAGAGATTAGCGAGGACATTTTGACAATTGAAGAAGAAAATGCAACCGGAAATAGTGTAATAAACCTATCAAACACAACAACACAAATTACTGTTCCCCAACTAACTAATAATTATCAGAATTTCACACCAGAGCCTGGTTTAATTAAATTCTTGACTCTGTTCTTATCTGAAATCAGGAATTTGTTTCTACTTGGAATATTAGTTCTAACAATTGCTTTTTTACTTGTATTAAGAAGACAATCGAAATTGGAAGAAAAAAAAACAGAGGAAATGGAAGAAAAACAAGAGACAGATCACGAAAAAGAATACAAAGTAAAAACAATATTAGAATGTTATTATCAAGCTTCCACATCTCTAGAAGTACGTGGAGCTAATGATAACATAAGTTTTACCCCTCCCGAATTCACAGAAGATGTTAGTAAAAAGAAATTATGCCCAGATTCATCAATGTTTAATTTATCAAATTTATTTGAAGAAGCTAAATTTTCAAGTCACCATATTTCCGAAACGGATGTGAAAATTGCAAAGGAATTAGCCCAAGATATTATTTTTGCATCGGATTTCCTTTCAAAAGAGAAAACTGAAGATTTGGAAAGTGAAGAAGAATGAATAATATTGAATCAATGAGTCTTATTATAGAACAGTTTTTCCCTTTTATATTAGGTTTTCTTATAATTCTGTTAATTCTTGCCATACGATCTCTTTGGCCCAGATTTATTCCTTCGAATGAATCTTTCTATTCCTTTAAAAAAAGCCAAGCTGAGTATATCGAACCCTCACGTCCTCACAGTGACATTTTCCATGATTATCTAAAATTATCTTTAATGAATACAGGCTATAGACAACATGAATTTACCCAACTTGTTTCTAATATGATTAAAGAACAAATTGAGGAAAAATCAGCCTTAACTTATCATAATTGTAGTGATTCTTTAACTCATCTTTTATTAAATCCAAAATCTTGGCTTGTTAGTAAATTAGATACGATAGAAATGCCGAAGAAACAAAAAGGGGACTTGATTTTTGAATTTCTTTTTCAGCAATATGTTGAAATTTTTACAGAATTAGAAAACATACTAGATATCGATCTATTACCTGAATTAAAGTGAGAACAATGAAAATCGAAGAAACTGCGGAATTATGCTCTAAAATCCTTAGTGAGATTAATACACATATCATTGGGAAATCAACAACACTTAAAAAAGTTATGATAGCGTTCCTTGCGGATGGAAATATTCTCTTTGAAGATTACCCAGGATTAGCTAAAACGATTATATGTCGTTCCTTTGCGACAGCTATTGGATGTGATTTCAATCGAATTCAATTTACGCCTGATTTATTACCTCAAGACCTTACTGGTTCAGAGATATACAATCAAAAAACGAATGATTTTGAATTTAAAGCTGGACCTATTTTTACAGATATAATTTTAGCAGATGAAATCAATCGAGCAACACCTAAAACCCAAAGTGCGTTACTAGAAGCAATGGCTGAATATCAGGTGACTGTTGGAGGAACAACTTACCCATTAATCGGTGAAAATAAACCTTTTCTCGTTATAGCCACTCAAAATCCCTTAGAACTAGAAGGTACGTTTGCTCTACCAGAGGCTCAAGTAGATCGATTTATAGCGAAAATTGGAATAGGTTATCCATCATTTGAGGCAGAAAAACTCATTTTAACCAACCGGATTATACGGAAAAAGAAATCTTTTGACGTAAAAACAATCACAGATAGAAAAACTTTCTGGAAAATGCAAAAATCGGTTGAAACGGTTCATGTTTCTGATGAAATTAAAGAATATATTGTTGAAATTGTTCAACAAACTCGAGAAATATCTCAAGTAAAAGTCGGAGCTTCTCCACGAGGTTCACTAGATTTGATGGCATTAGCTCGAGCTAATGCAGTTATTGATTATCGAGATTATGTTGTTCCTCAAGATGTTAAAGCCCTTGCGACAATTGCTCTTGGGCATAGATTAATCCTTGATATTGCATCTTGGTTAGCAGGGTCTTCTTCAGATCTCATGATAAAAAGAATTATCGATAAAGCAAAAGCACCAAGAAAAGAATAAAGCAGAAGTTTAGGATTTAATTAAAAATTGGAGGTATTATACTGCAAACCAGTTCTTGGATGAAAAATTCTATCTCGATAATATTTGTTTTAATCCTAATTTCTACTTATCTTCAGATTTGGAGAGTTGCAGGAATAGTAGTTCCACTTTTACTAATTTTCTTTTATTTTATTGCCTCGGAAGAAGTAGAGGCCAATCAAATTAAAATTAAAAGGTGGATCTCCCGAGATAAAACAGAAGAAAAGGGAGAGCTAATATTTGTTAAACTTACTTTAAGAAATATTGGGAAAAGAATACCTCGACTTGAGATAGTAGATTCTATTCCAAGATTCTGTACTGTGAATGAGGGATCAAACCACTGGCTTCTTGAATTGGAAAAAAATGAGGAAATTACTTTATCTTACGCATTTCAATGCCATAAAAGAGGTCGTTTTACATTAGGCCCAGTTTTGGTGAAAGCTTCCGATATCTATCATTTTCATTCAAAAATAAACCAATTTCCTGTAATAAGTTCCTTCTCAGTAGTTCCTAGTCTCATAAAATTTAGGAATTTACCTGTTATTCAAGATAAATTACTTCCAGAATCAGGAAATATCCCTAGTAGACTTTACAAGGGGCGAGATTTCGATTTCCAAGGTGTGAGAGCATATTATCAAAATGATGAATTAAGAACTATAAATTGGAGAATTACTGCAAAGTATAATGAATTACATACAAATGAGTACGCATTTGATCAAGCAGCGAGAATTTTCGTGATTTTTGATCATACAACCTCTACTCGTAGAGTACTTGAAGAGGGGGTAATGGCAACTTTGTCAACGTCCGAATTTCTTATTTCTCAGCGTAATAAAGTAGGATTCTTTGGAATCGGAGAATTTGTGGAAGAAATTCCCGCAGCTCCTGGTAAACGTCAATTACTACGCATTAATGAATATCTCATTGATACGCAAGTATCTTTTCCCTTTCATGAAGAAGTATTTAAATTGAGACTGAATAAAAAACTTTTACCGGCACTTCCACGTTCAGGTGCGCAAATATTCATCATTAGTCCAGTACATCATCGAGATTTATTGGATCTTCTTCTTGAAACGATAAAACGTGGACATAATGTTACTTTAATTCAACCTAGACTTGAATCTATAACTGAAACGACTCCTGGCACTTCGAAAGCAACACAACTAGCAAATTCACTTCTTCTCTTGGAGAGGAAATATGTAATGCGACAGGTAGAAAAATTAGGAATTCTTCAAATCCCTTGGTACCCAATGGGACCAAAAATCGAAATGATAAAACTGAGAAGGACAAAATGAGTCTACTAACAAACATTAGAGGAATTCAATTCTTACAAACACTAATTTTTTTGGTGTTCTCATATGTACCATTTATTTCTACGATATTGATTTCAGAGAATGCATTAAATATCACGATAATCTCAGTAGGTTTCGCTTCGATATTTGGTGCTATCGTTATTTTTGGTATAATCCAAACACGTTTATCCCTTCGAATACCAGCTACCTGTTTTTTTTCATTAGGAATCCTGATTGGTTTCTCTGATGTCTTTTCCCTCTCTTTTGGAGTTATTTTATCTTGGGTATTTTATGAAAGCTGGTTTATTTCATCCCATTTCTATCATTTAGACCAAGAGTATGAAACCTATTCAGAAGCCACGATAGAGAGAATTAAATTGAATAAAATATTCAGGAGCCAGATATATTCTTTCCTAATAATTGCTTGGATCGCTCTTTCTATATCATGGGGGGTTCTGCTTTTATCTAACAATTTTTTTGTTCAAATAGGTGAAAATAAAGGTTTTGGAACATTAGGAATCACAATTTCCATTTCGGTGATGTTATTCTTCTTTATTATCCGAAAATTTCTATTACATGAAAAAAAAGTGATAGTTACTTAAGAATATTTTCGCTTGTTGTGAAATTTATTCCGCTTTCACACATGCTTTTAAGGGCATTAGATACACTATTTTCAGGTGAATTTACAGGATTTGTGAGATCTATAATAACTATTACTTCTAAACCTGAATAATTCCTTGCATCCATCGCAGAAAAATATACACAATAATCTAAGGCCAATCCGCATATGAAAACTCTTTTTACTGGTGGTTCTCCAGATTCAAGGAATGTTTTTAATCCAGTATCAGTAATCTTATCATTTTCCATAAACGCTGAATATGAATCTATATTCTTATTATATCCCTTTTGAAGAATTAAACTAGCATTACTGACATGAGTTAGTCCTGGAGCTAATTTAGAACCAGTAGTTTCTTGTACACAATGATCTGGCCATAAAATCGGTCCTATTCCGTGAGATTCGTACGAATCATAAGGTTTTTTGCTTGGATGAACACTAGCAAACGACTGATGTTGAGGTGGATGCCAATCTTGAGTGAAAATTATCGGATTATTTGTTTGATGAAATCTAGCTGCAACCGAATTAATGCCAGGAATTATTTCATCACTTTTCTCTACAGGTAAAGCCCCCCCTGAAAGAAAATCATTCTGTACATCGACGACGAGAAGTGCGTCAGTTTTGACTATTTGAATGAATCCAACTAAATTTATATCTTTAATTCTCATAGATTATCACATCTGAGGCTCATTCTAGTTCGAATTCTTTATTAGTTCTATTTGTTTACGAGTTAGTACATCATTTATTTGTTCTATTAAATTAAAAAATCGTAGAAATTATATTATTATTGGTAAATAGATTTGTATTTCATTATAATTATCCATTGTTTTTTTGGTCTAATCCACTCTGCAATTTTTGTTTTTAGAAAAAGCTCTAATAACAGCTTTTTCAAGATATTAAAATAAGAGTAGTTTATCTAGGATATTATTTAGTAGAAGATAAATAGAATTAAAAATGAAACCTTATATATTCTCACTGTTTTACTTAGATTGCTAGCTTTAACAAGGGTGAATTTTAGTAAAGTTCTTTAGAAAACTGAATTCCGAATCATATGCTCTAGAAAAAGAAATTAGCAACAAACTATAGAGGAAAATAACAGAGTTAGTATTGAATATTCAGAGGGTATCACAGTGCCATTGTACAAAATATGTTTACTTGGAGATGGAGGCGTTGGCAAAACCTCCTTACGAGAAAGATTTTTAGGAAAAGGTTTTCAATCAGGCTATATTTTAACAATAGGAGCAGATTTTGCAGTTCAAGATCTAGATATCAATGAAGAGAAGTATAAATTTCAAATCTGGGATCTTGCAGGACAACAAAGATTTTCTGCTGTTAGAGCGCTTTATTACAAAGGTTCTCATGGGGCTATATTAGTTTTTGATCGAACTCGTCCAGAATCACTATTCAATTTAGAAAAATGGAAGAGAGAACTTTTCATGAATGTTGGCCGACAAATTCCTTATGTAATGCTAGGTAATAAGAGTGATCTGCCTAATTCAATAGATCAACAGGTTCTAAATACTTTTATTGCAAACAGTCAGAAAGAAGTAACTGACATCTCCTACAAAATAGAATATCTTGATACATCAGCTAAATCAGGTATAAATGTCAAAGAAGCTTTCACATTGTTAGCAATGACAATTAAGGGGTACATTGAGGAATACCGTAGAATCAAAGAAAAAGGCTAACTTCTAAGCGGATTCCATTTGTTTTTTGACAAAATTTACTATCTCTTTTGGACTGGAAAAAACTACAACCTCAGATTTTAGCTTATTAACATTTTGAACATCGGTATTTCGGATTCTTACTTTTATTTTTTCCCCATGGGTAAAAAATTCGGGATATTTTTCAACGCATTTCTTACACCCAATGCAATATCTTGCCAAGAAATCTATTTTCGATGGAGTTATCTCCTTTATCGCATTGTATTGGCATACATCAGTTCCAATTCGTTTGGATGAGCCTTTTCCATTGTATCTTACAGGTAAAATTGAAATTTCTTCAGATGAGATAGCATCAGTAGGGAAAATTCCGATGTTAATACCAGCTTTCATACCGTGAGTAAGTAAATTTGTGGTAAAATTGTCAGCTAATCCATTTGCTAGTTTTGCAACGGTATTAGCGGTTAATGGGCTCCCAATAATGCAAACAATCTTGTTATTATAAACCAATGAAATTGCACTAGAAAATGCAGGATCAAAGGGGATAACATCATACGATAAATTCATCTGATTAAGAAATGTTTTGATATTTGAGTTTAAAATCTCCTCATTCTGGAATAAAAAATGTACCAAATCTTTCTTAAAGGTGGTTTTGGATAATTTCCAGAAAAAACCATAACGATTAGCAACTAGAGCTCCAGCGTCTGAAAATATAAAACAAATAGGTATAGATTCACGATTTAGTTTGAGAATTTGCTCAAAATTCTCCTCAAAGCGATGACCAGCGCCAGTATAACACCAAAGGACTGTAGATGTTGATTGTTGAGATAAAAAAGAAAGGAGTGAAAAAGGATTTTTCATTTCAAGTGATGAAAAATCAATCTCTATTTAAAGATATTACTTAGGATTTTCTTCTACACTGCCAATATTGCAGTCATCTCCGATTTTAACCGACTTACCAGAGACATAATCAGCAGATACACCTTCAAGAAACACATTTCCTTGAGAAATGATTTGAGTAACTCTTAATCGTCCACTGGCTTTTTCCATCTCGATGGTAACGTCGCCACCACATATTAAGTCTCCATCAATTCTACATTTTGAATCTAATTCCGATATAAAAGAGTCTTGGCATTCAACATTTTTCTTAATAGTGTAAGAACCTTTAAGTTCAGCCTCTCGACATTTTATGTCTCCATTAACATTCATAGATCCGCTTAAGGCTATTTTTCCCCCTAATATTGGTCCATCAATTTTTCCTGAGCCTGCTATAACTAACACTTCATGAGCCAACTGGAAAGAGATTTTGTGTTAGGCCGCATCAAACGGGTTGAGTACGATACCAGAAAACCATTGCTGATAAAAAAACAGCAGGAACTTGATGGACTTCAGTTAACACACATTTGGGTAGAAGAAGCTAAAAAATTGGTCGAGGAACATGATAAAGAGATTACCTCCGATTAAATGTGATTTAGAGTATTACATTGACTGATAAATCTTGGCTATAAATGTAATGTCTGGATGAGAAGTCGTAAGGGACGGGAAATTTCAGTACGATAAATCCGGAAATTTGTATTTTGATGGTCGGTTTTATGCAACTGGGACATTGAACGGATTTCCATTACATCAATATACCTCTTGTAAATCTTCAAGCAAGCTACATGAACATTTTTCGGATATTCCATGGCTTCTCGATCTTCGTCAAGTCTCACATTCACTGTACCCATATACATTCTTGCACTAGATGAAATTGCATCGCAAATCATCATAACCAATTCTGCACCATCGGGAAGCCTTGATACTGGTTTTTTTAGTCTTGATGAAGGATCTTTTCCTCCTAATACTGGTTGATAATCAGAATCAAGGGGAATTAATATATCCTCTTGTTGAATTCCACGATCTGTCCTAAAACTAGTAATCTCAATGGAAATATCTTCTGAAGATACTTCTGGGTTAGCCATTTCTTTCAATATATTTACTAAGGCATTTGTCCGTTGAAAAGGAGATGGAAAGAGAAATGGAGCTTCTTTAAGGAGAATTTCGGTTATCCATAACCTTTCCTTGAAAATTACCGCCAAGTTCATTATAGCAGGATCAAGGATTAGGATTAATTCAGGTTTTTTCATTCCAGTGATTGCGGATATACTTGTGGTTTTTTGGCCTCCAACCTTGTCTATTAGAGTATGAAGAATTGAGGGTACGATAACATTATCTTGATAATCAATGTCATATGCGTCCTGTATGACGAGAGGGTCTTCCGTGGGTACATTATACCCATGATGAATCCAAACATCACCTTGGACGTCTAATACTTGCGTGATACTCTCTAATAAAGTTTTTCTACCAGGAAAAGTAAGAGTTTCCCTATCTTCGATATTATTTTTTTGAGCATCAGAACGGATTTGCTTTTTGGCCATTTCATTTGAATATAGAACTTCATGTTAAAAAGGCTGCCAAAGAAGCTCCCCCTATTAATGTCGGAAGATACTGTTTACTCTATCAGAATCATTAAAACTTAATAAAATGTTAGAATTTAATGACCTGAACTGGTGTAAACTTTGCAACACGATTCCCTAACTTTAACCGATCTACAAGAGGTAAAATTTCTCCAGGGCCACGATACCCATATTCTAGTGCTTCAGTGTTCTGAATTAGGATTTTACTTTTCATAGGAGCATCGAATAAGTCAAAATATATATTATTATCAAAAATAGTAGATTTAACGGAAGAATAGGGATACATGAGTTTATATCCACCTCCATGGGGAAGGAAATTGGAGTTTTCTAAGAAATCAACGTGACCATAATGTCTCGCTCTATCATATTGATTGGTGGTCCAGTTAGACCTTTTAATATTTGGTAAACCTTCATAGAGATAAATGAAAGAATATCCATTGAAACCGATTGGAAATAGCGACTGATTTTTTTCCCCTGATTTAGTTTTCGTGTTATAAAGACCAAGCCTCATCACATTATAATCTCCCTCCTGAAAGTACCCTTGATGTGTTGGATTTGCGATACAAGTGACATTTTCTTCTCCAAAAAGCTCATTTGCAATAGAATTACGCTTCTCTTTGCTAAAATTCTCGATTTTGGAAAAGAATTTCAAATATTCGGGAGAATAATCACTTGAAAGTCCTTCGATTGGTCCAAAAGGAGTCTGAACCTGATCAAATTCCTCAGAATTCCAATAAGCTAATCTGTGAGTTTCAATTTGTTGAGATGAATGAAGAAGAACATAGTAACCTGGTAATAAGAACTGTTCATATTTACTTAAGGAATTAGATGTGATATTATCCAATTTTAAGATATCAATGAAGTGATTTGATTTCCAGATGTCCAATTTTCCTAATTGATCTCCAATAGGTATCCCATTCTTTTTTAGCAAATTTAGCCTTCTGATCAATATTTTAGTCGAGGGAAGATCATCCAATCTGTAGAGACCAAATCCACACCCGTTTGGATGAAGCAAACTAGGAAAAATGTAATCTTTTGTTGCTACAATGCATCCATAACCAACGCCTTCATTGAATCTTGTTTTATTACGAGTAACACTCCCATCTGGACCATAAAGTACAATTATTGTATTCGGATCAAGATCCTGCTCTTTGTAGAATATTTTGAGTTTTGCGTATCCGATAGACATAACCTGTTTAGATAATTGACAAGTTAAATCATTAGTAGACCAAGAATAAATGTCATTTCTGGCTTCATTCAACAAATTCTTTTTAACTGAGTTACTACTCATCTCAAACCACAAAGATTTTTTGTTAAGTTAAGATCAGATAATAGCTAGTTATTAAGATTTTAAACTATTCGAGATTTAATATGAAGATAAATTCCTTAAATCAAAGCTAAAATACTAGTTCTAATACCCTTGAGCCTGACCATCTTTACGAGGGTCTGATCCAGCGCTATAAGACCCAGTTTTTTGATTATACTTAATGATCTGACCTCCACCAAAGTTTACTCCAACAGAATCGACAATTTGGTGTTTATATTTTCTTAACACACTTCTTGTACCTAAACTGATTGGTTCTTCTAGAGCAACAGTATTTGTTGTCTGTTCATGATGGAATCGGGGACATTCTATTGCTTCCTGAGGAGACATTCCATGCAGTATTAGATTAAGAAAGACTTGTGCTTGTCCTTGCGGCTGGTGATGCCCCCCCATTACCCCAAAAGAATATAACAGATTATTTTCAGTATCGGTGATCATTCCTGGAATTATTGTATGAAATGGACGTTTTTGGGATTCATATTGATTAGGATGACCTTTCTTTAACGAAAAACCTCCTCCACGATTCTGGAATGTTATTCCAGATTTTGGATCAACTATACCAGATCCAAATCCATAGAATAGAGAATTAATAAAAGAAATTACAAGACCCTCAGAGTCAGCAGCTGTTAGATATATAGTATCATTGCCAGTATCTATTGGAAGAGGGAGACTCTGCATTACTTTTATTGGATTTATTTGACTAGCTCGTAAATGTGCATATTCTTCAGAAAGAAATTTAGAAACAGGAATTTTCATCCAATTTGGGTCAGCGAAATGGGCAAAAGCATCATTAAAAGCAATTTTCTTAGCTTCAATTAAGCAATGTAAATAATCAGCTGAATTACGTCGGTAACGTCCAATATCCAACTCCTCAGCGATAGCTAGAATCATTTGAGTAATTATGCCTTGACCATTAGGTCCATGTTCCCATAGAAGTGTATTATAAATTTCTCGAGCAATAGGTTTAGTCCATTCGGCCTTGAAATTCTTCAAATCAGATGATTGGATAAAACCACCCTCTTTTTTCAAGAATTCTACTATTCTATCCGCTATTACCCCTTTGTAAAAAGCTTTAGCTCCTTCCTTAGCGAGAACCTCGAAAGTCAAGGCTAAGGCCTCTTGTTTGAATATTTCTCCACTTCTAGGTGCACGTTGTTCGTTAAAAAGATAATTCTTTCTAGCACCTTCGTGATTAAGGAGTTTTGGAGTGAGTTCATTCCACACCTCTGCAATTACAGGACTGACTGGAAATCCTTTTCGTGCATAATAGATAGCAGGCTTTAAAATATCACTCCACGGTAATTTTCCGTATTTCTCATGTATCATCTCCCAAGCACTTAATGCTCCAGGCACAGTAATCGGTAATACTCCCGTAACCGGCATCTGGTGTAGTTTTCTTTCATTAAGAAGATATTTATAGGATAATCCTTTAGGAGAAAAACCTGATCCATTAATGGCTTTAGGTGTGCTTTCTTCAGGAATATTCAGAATAGCAAATGCATCTCCTCCAATACCAGTTGAAAATGGTTCAACAACATTCAAAACGGCTGCCATTGAAATAGCTGCATCACAAGCACTTCCACCTTCATGTAAAATCTTGAGCCCTACAGAACTTGCCAAGGGTTGGGAGGAGGCAACAATTCCGTTACGTGCATGAACTGTTGATCTTCCCGAAGTAGGTCTTCGCCAAAAATTGACTGCCAATCTGATTTTCTCCTTGAAGGATTTTAGTTATTATATTTCTTGATCCATTTTGTAATTCTATTAATCCTATCAATGATATGTCGTGGTTCCCCACTTCTAGAGAGTTCATGGCCATCGCGTGGGTATCTCACAAGTTCAACAGTTTTTCCATATCTCTTTCCTAACCAAAATAATTGTTCTGCGGTACCTATTGGAACTCGATAATCATTGTCCGAATGTATGATTAAGAGAGGGATTTGTAACTTTTTAATATGGACCATTGGTTGATCATTCCAGAATTCGGAAAATTGATCTAGAAGCTCCCCTTTATACTGAAGTTCCATCCATATGGCACTATCTGTGGTCATTCCGAAATTTAAATACTCGTAAACTCCTCTTTGACTAACTGCGGCCTTAAATCGGTTACTTTGGGTTGTTGCTAACCAAGCAGTCATATATCCTCCATAACTACCTCCTGTAACCGCAACCCGATTCTTATCTAAATATGAGAATCTCTCTAAAGCAGTATCTAATCCCTGTAAAATATCATTTGCAGGTAGATGTCCCCAATTTGCATGAACAGCACCTCGAAATTCAGCACCATAACCATCAGAACCCCTCGGATTACAAAAGACAACTGCGTTCCTTTGACCAACAATGACATTCCATTCATGCCATAATGTAATTTCGTGAGGACTCCACATTGCAGCAGGCCCACCATGTATTTCTAGAACTACTGGCAGTTTTTCTCCAGAGTTATGATCTGGGGGTGTTAAAATCCATCCCTGAAATTGAGTACCTTCTCTTTCAAATGAAAATTCTTCTGATTTGGCAATATTATGAGTATTTAGAAATTCTTTATTAGCTTCAGTAATTCTTACCTCATTTTTACCTTCCAGGTCACTCCAGAAAATATCACTAGGATACGAATAGTGTGAAACAGCGTACACAAGTCGATTCTTATTAGGAAAAATTCCAAATGAATTGATGTTCCTATCTCCCCCAGCAATTAAAGTTACTTCACCTGTTTCAATATTTATCTTATGAATATTTATTTTTCCATCAGCTGGACTCAAAAAGAATAGAGTTTGAGAATCAAACCATTGAGATTGCATCACTGATCGATTATAATCCTCTGTAATACAAATTTCTGAGTTTTCGTTACTAATTGTATCATACAGGAAAATTTGTACATCGTCATAAACTCCTTTATCTTCTCTCGTTCCTTCAAATGATAAATATCTTCCATCAGGAGAAAGATTAACAGATTGGATCCAACGAGCAAATGCTTCCATTAACTTTTCAGTGATCATATCAGAAATTGAAACCCTAAGAAGCTCCTGTTTCATCGATATTGATGGATCCTCACTATTTCTGAAAATGTAGACGTGATTATCATCTAAACTAAATGTACCTAAAGCATAATGATATCCAATTTCACCAACATGCACAATTTTCTTTTTCTCTTTTTTTTTTTCATCAATAGAAAAAATAGGAACTGGGATAACGAATGGTTGAATGAATCGTCCATCAAGATAGAACGTTAACATTCGATTAAAAGCTTCGGTGATTACTCGGGGATCAGTATTCATTTCATCTTGTGATGACTTCTTGGCTTTATGTACATTGAATTCAATTGGATTTAATACATAAGATGGTGTTTCATCCTTTTTAGAACCAGTTAATCCTTCTAATTCTTCCTTATTAACTCGAGCAATGACAAGAATTGATTTACTATCATGATTCCATGTATAATCAATAATTCCCTTAGGAAAATTTGTCACTTCAAGCGCTTCTCCTCCATTGGTTGGCATAACATAAACCTGCATTCCTTTTCCTGATCGCGATGAAATAAATGCTAGATATTCTCCTGAAGGGGAATACTTTGGAGAAACATCGTAATGAGTTCCCGCGGTGAATTGATGATAGTTTTCCTTCTCTATATTTTTTAAATACAGAGCACCCTGATATTGATTAGTTTTTTCATTAATCCCTCGAATTGAAAAAACACAATTGGTTCCATCTGTTGTAGGAGAATTCGGAAATTTTAGTTTAACAAAATCCTCACTTGTGACATTATTAAGGATATGATTTGGCATTTCAAACTACAAACCTTTTTAATTTCTAATTTGGGCTTTTTTAATTTCGTTAATAGAGATTTCTTAATTTGCTTCGTTTGTATTTAAGATATTTAAAGAACAGATTTCAGCTTGAATGCTGATTAGAATAAGAATCAATAAGATTAGCTTGATGAAATCAATTGAAATTACTCACAAAAGAATCAAAACCATTTTTATATGTCATTATTAATCTAATAATCATAATGATAACAGTATTACTTATCATTTTAGTTTTAGTCTCAAAAAACCTGGTGGTACGCTTAATATTAATCTTTTTTTGTATATTTAATCTGATTATAATATTAGGAATCCACAAAATTAGTTTAAGATACTTTGATAATAGAGAGAGCCGATTTCATTAGACTTCATTCTTTGTATGTGTATCTAACCACTCCTCTCTTACTTTAGGCACTCCGTCTTTTCTAGGTTTACACTTTCCCTTAGAATGAATATATATCAGAGTATCACTCGGGTCTCGAATAGTAGAATATTTATCATCTGTGATTGCTTTTCCACAAACAATACAGATCATACGTTCAACTTTTTTTTCAACTATTATCGCTTTTTTGCTAGGAATTTGGTCCTTTTGATATTTTAAATCGTTTGAACGAACCTCTTTGATTAAATCATTAGCAGATTTAGCATCTGTATCAAAATCGCTAACATTGAATTTAACTGAGTCAGAAACTTGCTTTTTGATTGCACTTTTTACCTTCTTTGAACTAGAACCTGAAAAAATGGGACAAGAAAGAAGATGACATTGAGTATCATCGGTCCAGTAGCTACATCTCTTATTTATTCTGTAGAAACAATTTTTGCGTATTTCATTATATTCGTTCATTGTACACTTTCCCTTTTGAACCAGAGATAGTTGTATGGTAAAATTGAATTAAATTCCTCTAGGTTATCAAAACCATATTTATTAAGAATTACGAAATTTGTTAAGAACAATATTTTTAATCTTTTTTGGTTTCTAAAACTAATATCAATTCTTCCATGATTAAACGTTCAGAATTTCATTAAATATCACTTAGATTTCGGTTATTGAAAGTACTATAATCTAAAAAACAGAATCATTTTAAATAGTAATCATCAGGTTTTTTATGAAAATGAATACTACTACTAAATGGAGGTATATCTATGTCTGAAAAAGAATTGTTAAAGAAATTAAAAGCTAACAATTTTCAAGTCACTCCAGGAGCATTCGAAGTGCTCAAAAACAGTCATATTCCTGTAAATGAATTAGTGAATGACATCACTCTGTCATGGGCCGCTGAAGAAAGGGTCATCACGACAAAAAGAGCGGTGAAGGTAATGTTAAACTCACAAAAATTTTCTGTGTTTTCTAGAGAGATTGTCCAAGAAATTAAAAGTCGTGCTAAGGATTCAGTTGTCGTTCCAAGACATCTCATGCGAACTTATGCAATAATGAAAAGATTTACCAACAAAACGGTCAAACCAGGTCAGATTGCTCAAATTACTCACAGAAGAAAAGCAACCGAAAAAATTTATCTTGAGGAATTGGTCAAAAAAGGATTTGCAAAAAAGGGATTTAGTGAATCAAATGAGATTTATTATCAAATTGTGTGATTAATAATGTATAAATTAGTCTTACTTCGCCACGGGGAGTCAACATGGAATCGTGAAGGGTTTTTCACAGGATGGACTGATGTAGATCTATCTGAAAAAGGAGTGAAAGAAGCTGAAACTTCAGGCCAGTTATTAAAGCAGGAAGGATACATCTTTGATGTAGCATATACCAGTGTATTAAAGAGAGCCATTAGAACTCTTTGGTTAGTGATGGATGAAATGGATATGATGTGGATACCAGTTTATCGTTCATGGCGCTTAAATGAAAGACATTATGGAGCTCTTCAAGGACTTAATAAGGCCGAAACTGCAGCAAAGCATGGAGAAAAACAAGTGTTAATTTGGAGAAGAAGTTATGACATCCGTCCTCCTGTTCTAGAGAAAACAGATGAGAGATATCCTGGAAAAGACCCAAAGTATTCCCAGTTAACAAATGATGAATTACCTGATTCAGAGTGCTTGAAAGATACTGTAACAAGAGTGCTTCCATACTGGCACAAAACGATTGTTCCCACAATAAAATCTGGAAAAAAAGTGTTGATTACTGCTCATGGTAATAGTCTTCGGGCTTTGGTAAAGTATCTTGATGATGTACCGAATGAAGTTATTTTGAAACTAAATATTCCAACAGGTATTCCGCTTGTGTATGAACTTAATGATAACTTTAAGCCGATTAGACATTATTATCTTGGTGATCCAGAAGAAGTTGAAAGAGCCATGAAAAAGGTTGCTGATCAGGGAAAAGCAAAAAAATAGAATTTAATGAATGATTGTATTCCCTTTAATAGTGGATTATTAGCTTAATTTCTAATATATACCGTTATATCAACCAAATTTTTTTTATTCCGTGGTTTGAAGAAAGTATATTCGTTTACACATCTATCTACTATGTCTTAGACGAAAACAGAAGTCTACATCTCAAACCTTGAGTGGTTAATTATGCTCTAGTCTGTACCATAGAAAAAGTTAATTCATGACAGGTTAGATTTTTACAAGAGTTTTAAATTTGTAAAAGGAAAATATGTTCATAAAAATAAAGAAAAACTTATAAGGAAGAAAAAAACTTTGGTATATTGTAGGGTCTAAAACTTGCAAAACCTTTGTCCTATATGGGCATTGGTATCCCGTGTAACCGTCCTCTCGGGGTCTCTGTTCAAGTTCTCTTGAATGGATAGGTACTAGTAATAAAAAGCTATAAAAGGCTATCTTTGTTGTTAGATACCTATTGGTATAGGAACGGTATAATTAGACCTTACAACATAAAATATTGGAGAAAAGGTGATATTATGACAGGATTTGCTCGTGCTAGAGTAGAGAAACTCATTCGTACAGCTGGCGCATACCGTGTAGCCGCTGATGCGATTGACAGACTCAATGAAGTTTTGACAGA
>SDBT01000211.1_pt1 | contig 84716 bp, 62 predicted proteins | sample 2277101 | NCBI WGS metagenome assembly SDBT01 (sample SAMN10404973, study PRJNA504765) | marine sediment metagenome | isolation source: marine sediment core GS10_PC15, 103 cmbsf | place: Arctic Ocean: Southern Knipovich Ridge | collected 2010
CGCCTATGACATTTTCTTCGCCCCGAGCTGGCTGCCATTTTCCATCTCGGACAACAACGAGTGGAAGGACCCCGGCAGGGGAACGCTGACGGTAAACGGCAGGCTGAACATAGGCACGAACGGCCAGTTTATTGTCGGCGCCACCGGATACGGAACCGTGTACCTCAACCCCGGCGGCGTGATCGACAATACCGGTGAGGGCGCCATGATGTCTATCGGTGAGGACGGCTACAGTGCCTACGGTGAGGAGTACGAGTTCCATATGACCGGCGGCACACTGCTCGTCCGGAACGTTCAGATGACCGTCCAAACCTTCGACGGCACGGAGCCCAACACGGCCGTATTCAAGATCAGCGGCGGGACGATCATGTGTCCCGATTCGAACTGGTATGGCCGCGGCTGGTGGACCTACGGCGGGACCTTCGAGATCGCTGGACCGGCGACGATGCTTAACATGGGCATCCGCTTCGTCAAGGACTGGAACGACAATGACCAGCGCCCCGTCATTAAGATCTCCGGGCTGGCCGGGACCGAGAGCAAGCTGACCACAGGAGCTTTTCGTTTGTCGGGTGCGTATCTGGACGTCAGCGAGGCCAACATGCCGTCCGGTTGGAGTTGGGTGACCGTCGTTGATTCCGGCTGGCACGACCCGAACAGCTGGGACCCGAATGCCGGCTTTCCCCTGGCCTTTACGCCCGGTACGGACACAAACGAATGGAAATTCCGGGTCGACGCCAATGACAACAACGACCTGGAGATCATGCTGGCCATCACCGGCGACATGGACGCCAGCGCAGCGCTCAACACAGACGACATCACGCCGTTCGTGCTGGCGCTGACGGATCCGAACGCCTATATCCTCCAGTACGGCTTGGATCCCAACCTCGTCGGCGACGTGGACAACAGCGGCAAGCTGGACGCCGACGACATCTCTCCGTTCGTCACCAAGCTCACCGGCGGTGCACCAGCTGTCCCCGAGCCGACTGCCATGGCGCTACTGACAGTGGCCGGCGCCGTATTTATCCGGCGTCGCAGGCGGGCCAAACACTAACCAACAGCAGCGATCCCAATCGCTGCGCTGCCTTCTCTGCACGGCGTCCGGCAGCGCGGCCTGGGATCGAGGCGTTTGCAACCTCCGGCGCTTAGCAAGGAGGCGCCGGATGGAAACTTCCGGCGGCGGGCATAAGACCCGCCGCCGGCACTTCCACGCTCAAGCCAGGGAAAAGCCCGCGCGCACAAAGGAGAGTTCCCCGGCTCTCAAGGGCCCGGTTCGATCCGATCGCGACTGAGCTGTCTGTTACCGCGCGGGCAGCGCTTTGCAGAGCATGATCGGAAATTGTCCACGAGACGTCATGAGCGTATGATTGCCCTCGTGCCGTATCTGATTGACGGGAACAATTTGATGTTCGCCCTATCGGAGGTCCATGGCGAGGTAGGCCGACAGGGTCTTTGCCGGCTTCTTTGCGACCTGGCGGCCGCGGCCCAGCGCGTGCATGTGGTATTTGACGGCCCGCCGCCGGATGGACCGGCCAACCAGGGCGATCAAACCTCCCTGACGGTGGACTACGCGGGCGGGCGCACGGCCGACGCGATCATCCTGGAGCATATCGCCGCTGAGAGCGCCCCGCGCCGGCTGACCGTGGTCAGCACCGACCGCGAGATTCGCAAGGCCGCCCGCCGACGACGCTGCGGCGTCCAGACTTCCGAACAGTTCGCCCGCATGCTGCTGCGTGTCATCCAGGCCAAGCGAACCGCCAAGTCCCGCCGGGCGGATGAGCCGAAGGAAAAACGCAGCGGCCTGAACGATCAGCAGACGCGGAATTGGCTGCGAGAGTTCGGCCTTGAAGAGTGATCCGCCCCGGCAGGCATAAAGCCGGGCAAGGCCGTGCGCCTTGGCCTCATCTGGAGGAAATCCTGAGCTTCTCGCCAGCACTCTGTCGGCAAGAAAATGCCATTCCGCTTTGTTTGAAAAAATGCTGAGATAATATCGAACGCATTTTCAGGGTTCGGGTGTATGATATTGGTTTACAGGGCGGACGAGTGGAAATTTGCGCCCTTGTTGACCAACGCACTTCTACTTGGGCAGGTTCAGCAGAAAAGGAGAGCGATACCATGAAGCACTGTCTAATTGCAGTGATGGTTGTAGCGTGTTTCACGGCCGGCGCGCAGGGCAGGGACCAGGTGTGGACCGGAGCCGTGGACGACAACTGGGACGTTGCCAACAACTGGTACACCGGCTTTCCGAACGACAATCTTGCCTATGTGGGCTCCCCGGCGTATCCGAACGCGGTCGTGATCGTCACCGACAGCAGTAGGGCGACTAATCCCGGCAGCGTTCTGGTGGGCGGATCCGACGTGGGGTCTCTGACGATTAACGGGGCCCTGACTGTCGAGAACCATATCAACGTCGGCGCCTACGACATCCATTTTGCCCCGGCCGATCCACTAGTTCCCGTCCCGGACCCCAACGCGTGGAAGGACCCCGGCACGGGCACGCTGACGGTAAACGGCAGGCTTACCATGGGCATAGGCGGTCGCTTCTATATCGGCGGCACCGGATACGGCACCGTATATCTCAATTCCGGCGGGGTAATCGAGACTCCGGGCGAAGGCGCGCTAGCATACTTTGGTATGGATTACCACGAAGGCTACGGGGAGGAGTTCGCGTTCTATCAAAACGGCGGCACCTTCATTACGCGGAAACTCCAGATGGTGGCCTACGACGTGGACGGCACGGACTGCAACGTTGCTTTATGGAAGCTCTCCGGCGGGACGGTCATAATGGACCCGAACCATTATGGTGCCGGCCTGCGCATCTACAGCGGCACCGTGGAGATCGCCGGGCAGGCGACTATTATCGGTGGCTTTCTGCGCATGTCCAAGTACTCAGCATATACCAACCAGAACCCCATACTGAAGATTTCGGGCATGGCCGGTACGGGGTCCAAACTGACGGCGGAAGCTCTATCATTCGGCCAGGCCTACCTGGACGTCAGCGAGGCCAACATGCCGGCCGGGTGGACCTGGGTGACCATCGTTGACGGTAATGCTCTCATCGACCCGAACACCGGCGGAGGGGGAGACCTGACCTTTATCGCCGGTACGGACACAAACGAATGGAAACTGCGGCTCGATGCGAATGATAACAACGACGTGGAGATCATGCTGGCCATTACCGGCGACATGGACGGCAGCGCGGCTCTGAACACCGACGACGTCACACCGTTCGTGCTGGCGCTGACGGATCCGAACGCCTACATCCTCCAGTACGGCCTGGATCCCAACCTCGTCGGCGACGTGGACAACAGCGGCAAGCTGGACGCCGACGACATCTCTCCGTTCGTCACCAAGCTAACCGGCGGCGCAGCGTCTGTCCCCGAGCCAACTGCTCTGGCGCTACTGACACTGGCCGGTGCCGTATTCATCCGGCGTCGCGGGCGGGCCAAACACTAACTAACAGCAGCGATCCCAATCGCTGCGCTGCCTTCTCTGCACGGCGCCCGGCAGCGCGGCCGGGGATCGAGGCGTTTGCAACCTCCGGCGCTTAGCAAGGAGGCACCGGATGGAAACTTTGGGCGGCGGACATAAGGCCCGCCACCGGCACGTCCACCTTCGAAATTGCGTGCCCACGGAGCAACACCTTACTTTCTGCGCTCAGCGCAGGCATGGAAAAGGAGAGCGATATCATGAAACAGTGTTTAATTGCAGTAATGGTTGTAGCGTGCTTCACGGCCGGCGCGCAGGCGTTGGATGAGGTATGGACCGGGGCCGTGGACGACAACTGGGACGTGCCCAACAACTGGTACGGCGCCTTTCCGGACGGCGATCTTACGTACATCGGTTCCCCGGCGTATCCGAACGCGGTCGTGATCGTCACCGACAGCAACAGGGTGAGCAATCCCGGCACCATTCTGGTGGGCGGGTCCGACGTGGGATCTCTTACGGTTAACGGGACGCTGACCGCTAACAGTTCGGTCCGCGTCGGCGCCTATGATAGGAATTTCGCCCCGAGCTGGCTGCCATTTTCCATCTCGGACAACAACGAGTGGAAGGACCCCGGCAGGGGAACGCTAACTGTAAACGGCAGGCTGAACATAGGCATGAACGGCAACTTTATGGTCGGCTCTAGCGGCTACGGAACCGTGTATCTCAACCCCGGCGGCGTGATCGACAATACCGGTGAGGGCGCGGTGATGTATCTTGGCGAGGACTACTACGAAGACTACGGTGAGGAGTACGAGTTCCATATGACCGGCGGCACACTGCTCGTCCGGAAAGTCGAGATGACCATACAAGACAAGGACGGCACGGACTGCAACACGGCCTTATTCAAGATCAGCGGCGGGACCATCATGGCTCCCGATCCGAACTGGTATGGCCGCGGCTGGTGGACCTCCGGCGGAACCTTCGAGGTCGCCGGGCCGGCCACGATGCTTAACATGGGCATTCGCTTCGCCTGGCAGGAATCGCACACCGACCAGCGCCCGACCCTGAAGATCTCCGGCCTGGCCGGCACTGAGAGCAAGCTGACCGTAGGAAGTTTTCGTTTGTCGGGTGCATATCTGGACGTCAGCGAGGCCAACATGCCGTCCGGTTGGACCTGGGTGACCATCGTTGATGCCGGCTGGCACGACCCAAACAACTGGGACCCGAATGACGGCTTTCCCCTGGCCTTCACGCCCGGTACGGACACCAATGAATGGAAATTCCGGGCCGACGCCAATAACAACAACGACCTGGAGATCATGCTGGCCATCACCGGCGACATGGACGGCAGCGCGGCTCTGAACACCGACGACGTCACACCGTTCGTGCTGGCGCTGACGGATCCGAACGCCTATATCGTTCAGTACGGTCTGGATCCCAACCTCGTCGGCGACGTGGACAACAGCGGCAAGCTGGACGCCGACGACATCTCTCCGTTCGTCACCAAGCTAACCGGCGGCGCAGCGTCTGTCCCCGAGCCGACTGCCCTGGCGCTACTGACACTGGCCGGTGCCGTATTCATCCGGCGTCGCAGGCGGGCCAAACACTAACCAACAGCAGCGATCCCAATCGCTGCGCTGCCTTCTCTGCACGGCGCCCGGCAGCGCGGCCGCGGATCGAGGCGTTTGCAACCTCCGGCGCTTAGCAAGGAGGCACCGGATGGAAACTTCCGGCGGCGGGCATGAGGCCCGCCGCCGGCATTTTCACGTTCAAGCAGGCGCATCAACACCTTCGGGAGTCCCGCCTGGCAGAGTGAGGTTCGGCCGGGGATCGGAGTGCTCAGTGCCGGGAAACTGAGATTCTGCTTTTTTGAAAACAACCGCCGTGATAGGTTGGGAGGTACCATGAAAGACGACCCCATCTGGCAGGCAATTCGAGGGGAAGTCGAGCGGGAAGCGGAAAAGGAACCCATTCTCGCCAGCTTTCTCCACGCCAGCATACTGCGCCACCCGACGCTGGAAGGCGTTGTGAGCTTTCTGGTTGCCGACCATCTCGGCTGCACGACGATGGACTCCGAAACGGTCCGGGGCCTGGTTGACGAAGCACTTCAGGACGACCCGGGCATTGCCCAGGCCATCCGGGCGGACCTGGCCGCTGTCAAGGAGCGAGACCCGGCCTGCGGAGGCTATTCCGTCGCGCTTCTGTATTTGAAAGGCTTCCACGCCCTGGAGTCTTACCGAGTCGCCCACTGGCTGTGGCAGCAGGGACGTAGAGACCTGGCGCTGTTCCTGCAAAGCCGGATCTCGGCCGTCTTCGACGTGGACATTCACCCGGCCGCTCGTATCGGGCGGGGGATCATGCTTGACCACGCCACGGGTGTTGTCATCGGTGAGACGGCCGTCGTGGAGGACAACGTCTCCATTTTGCAGCAGGTGACCCTCGGCGGCACGGGCAAGGAGGCCGGCGACCGCCACCCGAAGGTCCGCGCGGGTGTGATGATCGGCGCCGGGGCCAAGCTGCTGGGCAACATCGTGATCGGCCAGGGCGCCAAGGTCGGGGCCGGCAGCGTGGTACTAGAAGACGTCCCCCCCCACTGCACGGTGGCCGGCGTGCCGGCCAAGATCATCGGCCGGCCTCAAGTCGACCAGCCAGCCCTGGAAATGGACCAGTCACTGCCGGCTTCGGACCAATAGCGGTAAACCCCCTCGCGGCCTTTCTTCCGACGCGGCACGCGATCGTGCGGCTTGGTGAATCCGCCTGGTGAATCCCTTTACGTGTCACGGCAGCACCTTCCAATGATCTTTCATACATTTGGTTTCTTTGTCAGGCGATCCAGCACGTCGAGGCAGTAGATCAACGCACGCGGCAAGTGGAACGGATCTTTTACCGGCAGGGCCACGACCTCCGCAAGGGGCCGGCCCCGGCGGTCCAGATTCTGCCTCCACTCCCCATGCTCGGCCACCGGGTAGTGGCTGAAGCTATATTCGTGGACCTTGTCGAACCAGTCAAGGCACCAATTCTCGCGCGTGTGCTCGTAGGCCAGCAGCAGCGCGTACATCGCCTCGGCGTGGACCCACCACATCTTGGCGCTGTGAGACTTCCAGGCCGCGTCCGGGCGGCCGTCGGCGTCGAGGGCGAGCGTAATTCCGCCGTACTGGGAGTCCCAGCCCAGTTCTACGTGGCGGCGGATCAGGCGGCAGGCCTCGGCGATTCGCTTCTCGTCGCCCATATCCCGGGCGATGTGAATCTGAAACCACATGTCTTCGATGACATGTCCGGGCAGGACGGTCGTGCCCAGCGGCGGCGGGTATTCGCTATTGTCGGTCGAGATGCGCTCCAGGATCAGGTCGCGGTCCGGCCGATAGAAGTGATTGAATATCTCCTCCGACATGGCCATCGCGGCATCGCAATACCGCTGCTCGTTTAGCAGTCGCCCCAGTTGCCACAGGGCCAGCGAGAAGACCATGCGAATGCCGTGCACCTTCGAGCCGGGCGGGTTTGGATACGGCCAGGCGGGAATCTGATCGTCCGGGGCGGCCAGGCGGCGCAGGGCACTCTCGGCCGTCTTGCGGGCCAGCGCCGCAGGGGCGTCTTGGCCCGTCGCCCTGGCGTATTCCGTCAGGCCGAACAGCGCGAATCCGTCCGTGTAGATCGTCTCGCAGCCGTCAAGGACCTTTCCGTCGTGGCTCAGCCGCAGCCGCCAGCCGCCAACTTCGTCATCCCAGCCGAATCTGCTCGAAAACTCATAGATGCTCCGGGCCACGTCCAGCCACTTCTCTTCCCGCCCGAAGGCGTCGTAAAGCCTGGAGAATACCCAAAGCGCCCGCCACTGGCTCCAGAGGTACTTGTCACGATTGACCAGGGTTCCGTCGTCGCGGATACAGGTATTGATTCCGCCGTCGCCGTCAATGGCGTGCCGCAGCCAAAACGGCATGACGAACTCAAACAAATGCTCGTGAAGCGATTGCCGCAGTTGCCCGAAATCCTCACTTGGCCTATTTGGCATTTGGCTGTCTTCCTTCGCCGATCTGCTTGTAGCGACCGAAGGATACATCGCCCCATGCTGATCGTGCAAGGCACGCCGAGCGAAAACGGCCATCGGAACCGGCCGGCACAGCAGCACCTCTCTCCGCACAACTTGCCTGGAGTCAACTGGGAATTGCCGATTGCCGAAAGGTAATCCTCGCTGTATGATCAAACGTCAAGGTCGGCTCGAAGCAATGAGGCTTGGGCCAGTGTGCCGAGGAGATGCATGAGCAAGCCCAGACGCAGAAGGAAGGTCGGTTCCAAGAAGCGCCGCGAGAAGCGCAACCGACGGAAAAGAAAATAGATCAGTTGCCGATTGGCAATTGAACGCGACTAGGGACAAAACCAGCCGGATGTTCCCAAGTGTCGGGGTTCCGGCTGCCTTATGTGCGCAAGGTCAAAAAAGACTCACCAAACAGACCCCGGAGAAAGCCGCTTGTTAAATCGAATAGTTTTACTCTCCCCCCCTCTCAAGAGAATCTTCGTGCCCTTTGTGTCCTTTGTGGCGAAGGCCGTTTTTTATTCCCAGATGCCTTCGATCTGCTCGTTGCAGTCGGGGCATTTTCCATCTGAGAGTCTCACGCCGCGGACGCCAAAGCCCACGCGGTCGATAACGACGCGCTGGCAGGACGGGCAACGTGTGCTTTCGTCCACCAGCCCGGGGACGTTGCCGCAATAGATGTACTTCAGCCCAGCCTCGCAGCCGCCCTTGCAGGCCAACTCCAGTGTCTCGATTGGCGTGGAGGGCGCGGAGGTCATCTTGTAGTCACCGTGGAATCGGCTGACGTGCCATGGCACGCCGCGGCCGAGCTGGCCGGCGATGAACTCGGCGATGTCGCGCAGCTCTTGGGGCGAGTCGTTCATCCCCGGTACGACCAGCGTGGTGACCTCCACCCAGATGCCGGCCGCCACCAGCGCCCGCAGGCAGGTTAGCACCGGCTCAAGGCGGGCCTTCATGATCTTTCGGTACGTCTCGTCGCGGAAGGCCTTGAGGTCAACGTTGATGGCGTCGAGGTACGGCGCTATAGTCTCCACGGCCTTCGGCGTGAGGAATCCGTTGGAGACGAAGCAGTTCTTGATGCCCTTCGTCTGGGCGAGCTTGGCCGTCTCGTAGGCCAACTCGAAAAAGACGGTTGGTTCGGTATAGGTGTAGCTGATCGACTTACAGTCCTGGTTGATCGCCCCGGTGAGTATCTGCTGTGGGCTGACGGCCTGGCCGCCGACGATGCGGTCCGTCCGCGGGGCCTGCGAAATCTGCCAGTTCTGGCAGAATTCGCACTGGAAGTTACACCCCGCCGCCGCCACCGAAAGGCTCCGCGTGCCGGGCAGAAAATGAAATAAGGGCTTCTTCTCGATCGGATCGACGTTCAGCGCGACGATGCTGGAGTAGCTTAGGCTCTTCAGCGCCCCCTCGACGTTCTGGCGGACGCGGCAGACGCCGTACTGTCCGGCCGCTATGACACACTCGTGGCCGCAGAGGTAGCAGCGGACCTTCTGGCCATCCAGTGCCTCCCACAACATTGCATCGTGCGCTTGGGACACCATCGAATCTCCGTGTTAAATCTTATCGCAAGCGGCGGCATCTAACTACCCAGAGCATCACGGCGGCCCGGCAAGGGCGCGCCGCAATCCCCAATCGTCAATTCTCAGAACTGTCCCAGGTCGTGCTCGATGAACACCTTCCGCAGCAGCAGGTACCGCCGGCCCTTGTATTGGCTGATCTGGCCGCTAATTCGCAAGGGGACGGTCCGGCTCCTCTGCCGGGCGGTCAGCCGCTCGGCATCTTCCAGCAACGCACACGGCAGCAGGCGCACCGGCTGATCCTGGAGTGTATTGTCCGAGACGAATCGCGCCTCCCACCACTCGCTGCTTTCGTCCATCACGAGGCCCACGAGCCTGTCGATTCGCATGTTGCCGCGGTCTTCGCTGAGTTGCTCGCGGTCGGCCGCCGGCGCCACGGAGGCGATCGGCGTCACCTCGCCCGCATCGGCTGGCACGGCCAGCGGCGTTCCCGGCCTCGCCCGACGCAGATCGCGGATGATCTCCTCCGGCGTGACGGAGGCCTTCGGCGCAGGTTCGGCCTTCGGGGCGGCTTTGGACTTCTCGGCAGGTTTGGGTTTTTCGGCAGGTTTGGCGAGCGAGACGGCCTGGCCGCCCGGCTTGGCCAGCGCAACGCTGTGCAGGAAAATAAACGCGCGATTCTTGTATGCCGTCGCCTCGCCGGAGATCTCGAAGACCTGTCGCGGCTGGCGGGCCACGTGCGGTTCAACCAATTCCAGCCACTGCGAGGGCAACACCCATCGCGGCTGGACGAGCTCGCCCGGCTTGCCGGGCAGAAGCGTAAGTAAGTACCAGCCGGTCTCCGGGCGATATTCGATGCGGCAGCGACGGTTGACGATGTCTTCGCCGGGCTGCCGGAGGATGACCTTCGCAAGTGGGGCCTCCCGCGGCACGCTCAGCGGCACCGGCGGGCGGTTCAGCAATAGCCGGCTGAAGTCCTCCTCGCCTTCGCGCGCCTTCTGCGTGGCTGGGTCCTTGTAGCGAGGTGGCATATCACGCCGGCCGATACGCCTGTCCGGACGCATCGCCAGCAGGGAGACGGGCGCAAGGAAAACCGCAACCAAGGCAAGTTTGACTGCTGGAATTGTAATGGTAATGCCTCGATTCCGCTCTTTGTTTGACGGCCTTTAACGGCGAGTAATTCTACCTCACGGCGGCGTGGCAATACAAGACGCTCTTCAAGCCGGCGTGAAATACTTTTGCAGCTCGGCCGGCGAATCGGCAAGCGAGACGCAGGCTCCGCTGGCCGGGCGGGCGGCGACCATCATCTCGATCACCGGCCGCCAGAACTGGCCCATGCAGACGATCGGTCTTTTCGGCATCTTCGTTACTTCCTGCGCAACAACGGCTTGCGGCATCTTGGCGACACCGTGTGAGTTCGCTGTATCCCGCATATCCTCCAAGAAGCCCTTGCAGGCCAGCTCCCAGACCCAGGCAAGTTCGGCCAGCGTGCCGGTCGCGCCGGGCAGCACAACGTAGCCGCACCGGCCCAGCGCGATGAGCGTCTCAATCCGCTCGGGCAGGCTCCTTGTCACGATCAGTTCGTCGATATACCGGTTCGCCGAGGTAGACCACAGCGAGCAGGTCACGCCGATGGTGACCCCGCCGGCCTCCTTCGCCCCGCGCGCCGAGGCCTCCATCGTCCCTCCGTAGCCGCCGTTGGCCACGGCATAACCCATCTCCGCCAGCTCCCGGCCGACGGCGTGGGCTCTCTCGTACGCCTGCCCACCTGCTTCGGCGTCGTTGGAGCCGAAAACGGTGACTACTGACCTCTCGCATGCCTGTCTCATCCCCGCTCCCTGACGGTCGCGGCCCGTCGGTATGCCTCTCACGCATCGCGGGCGCCTTCTCGCGCTAGCCGCGAGCGGCAGCGAGCGGGCCCGCCGGAGGTAACATTCGATTGACCGCTCCCTGACGGTCGCGGCTCGTTGAATTCGTATCTTTAGTTGGCGCTTTGTCGCGTGTACTTCAGCAGTCCGCCGGCGGTGAGTATCTTCCGCTGCCGCGGCGTAAGCGGAACGTTGCAGACAAATTCGAAACTTTTCGTGGCGTTTCGAACGCTTACGGTCTCGGCCGACTCGACGGCCGCGTCCGTTCGCTCGATGACCAGCTCATCGCCGAGTTCGATCCGCTCCAGGTCTGCCGGCTCGGCAAACGTCAGCGGCAGTATGGCGAAGTTGACCAGGTTGGCCTGGTGGATTCGCTCGATGGATCCGGCGATCACCACGCGCACGCCGAGGTACATCGGGCAAAGCGCCGCATGCTCGCGGCTGGAGCCCTGCCCGTAGCTTTTCCCCGCAACGATCACGCCGGCCTTGCCTTGTTCCTTGGCCGCCGACGCCCGCTCGGCAAACGTCGCCCCGCCCTCGTCATTGAAACTCTCGAAGACGAATTGGGCGTAGCGCGGCACGTTCGAGCGGTATTTGAGAATCGCACCGGCCGGCATGATCTGGTCGGTGGTGATCTTCTGGCCAAGCTTAATCAGCACCTCGCCGAGCAGCTTCGCGGGAAGCGGCAGGCAGGCAGGCGGTTTGACAATGGTCGAACCGCGAACGACCTCGACCTTGGCGGCCTCGTCTTCCGGCAACGGCTCAAGAAGCATCTCATCGTCGATGAGAAAACTGCGGGGCGCCGGCTGCACCTGGCAGGCCACGCCCAGCGAGGGCAGTTCGCGCGGATCGGTGATCTTTCCCGTAACGGCCGCCGCCACGGCCGTGGCCGGTGAGACGAGATACACCACGTCGCCCCTCGTGCCGGTTCGCCCGGCGAAGTTGCGGTTGAACGTCCGCAGGCTCACCGTGCCCTCGGCGGGCGAGAAGCCCTGACCGAGGCACGGCCCGCAAGCGGACTCCAATATGCGAGCCCCCGCGCGGACGAACTGGCCCAGCGCGGCGTTTTCCGCCAGCATCGCCAGCACCTGGCGGCTGCCGGGCGCGATGCCCAGCTCCACGTCCGGATGCACAGTCCGACCCTTGAGCACAGAGGCACAGAGCATCAGATCCTGAAAGCTGGAGTTCGTGCACGAGCCGATCACCACCTGGGCGACTTTCGCCCCGGCCACGTCGGCCACGCGGACAACGTTGTCCGGACTGGGCGACAGGGCCGCCAGAGGCTCCAGCTCGCCCAGGTCGATGCGGACGCCGCTGAAGCTGGCCTCCACCACGCCGGCGGCGTCCGGCCGGGAGACCTCCAGGTCGGTGCAATATTTCTTCACGTTCTCAATCGCCGCCGCGTCGCGCTCGACGTGGAGCGTCTTGGCGATGCGGTCGTAGCTGGCGCCCTCGTCGGCGGCAAGCGGCGTGAAATGCTCGCTGCGGCCTTGGGCGCCCAGGAACTGCCTTGTAACATCGTCGGCCGGGAATATGCTGCTGGTGACGCCCAGCTCGGCGCCCATGTTCGCGCAGGTCGCCCGGGCCGGAACAGACAGCCGGCCAACGCCCTCGCCGAAGTATTCCACAACGCAGCCGACGTTGCCCTTCGTAGTCAATATGCTCAGCAGGTGCAGTATGACGTCCTTGGCCGCCACCCAGGCGGGGAGCTTGCCGGTCAGCTCCACGCCGATCACGCGTGGGCAGGTGAGGTAAAACGCCCCGCCGCCCATCGCCACCGCCACGTCCAGTCCGCCGGCGCCGATGGCGAGCATGCCCGCCCCGCCGGCGGTTGGCGTGTGGCTGTCGGCGCCCAGCAGCGTCTTGGACGGCCGGGCGAAGCGCTCCAGGTGCACCTGATGGCAGATGCCATTGCCCGGCCGGGAGTAATACGCGCCGACCTTCGCGGCAATGCTCCTGAGGTACAGGTGGTCGTTGTGGCTTTCAGGGCCGAACTGGGCCATGTTGTGATCGACGTAGCTCACCGAAAGCTCCGTCCTGAGACGCGGGATGCCCATGGCCTCGAAGAGCAGGAAGGCAGTCGTGCCGGTGGCGTCCTGCGTGAGCGTCTGGTCGATGCGGATGCCGATCTCGCTGCCGGGCGTAAGCTCGCCATCGACGATGTGCTCGGCCAAGATTTTCTGGACCACGTTTTGCGACATAGGTATCTCCAGGGCGGTCTCGCCTAGCATACCAAACACACTTTGCGCAGGCCAATTCTGCCTTGCCAAAAGGCCACGAAAACGAGGACTGGCTCAAGCGAGCGGCTTGCCCTGAGTCCCGGCGCTGAGTGGATCGTTTAGCTTGCCGGAAAGCTGCCTGGCTGGGATAATCCACTGCCGCTGGCGCATTGACAGCGCCCATGTATAAAGGAGAAGCCACGATGCAAAAGGAAGTTTCATACACGGCCGCGATTACCGCGCAGTTTCCGCAGGAGCTGGTCATCGGCATCGCAAAGGACCCGCAGGGCAAGTACAACCCCATTGCGCTGGGCTGGATGATGCGGACCTCGCACGCCCCGCCGATGCTGGCTGTCTCCATCGGCCTGACGCGATACAGCCTGGAGGCCTTCCGCCACGCCGGCGAGTTCGTCGTGGCGTTTCCGGCCGAGGGCCAGGCCGACGAGACGATGCTCTACGGCACGAGGTCCGGCCGCGACTGCGACAAGCTTGCCCTGGCCGACGCCAAGACCCAGCCGGCGGCCAAGATCGACTGCGTGCTGCTGGCCGAGGCCGCAGCAAACTTCGAATGCAAGCTCGTATCGGAGCACTTAACCGGCGATCACGTCATCTTCGTCGGCGAGGTGGTCTGCTCGCACCTAAACGAAAAGCCGCTCAATCGCCTGTACGTCGTCGGTCCGGACCACACGCTGGCCGGCGTGGCAACAGGCTGAGCCGAACAGACGCAAAGCGACCCGGAAAGCAAATCAAACCTTGTTCACCGCCGTCATGACGGTAGAATCACGCCAAGTGCCCGTGTTGCCCGCGGGTAAAAGAGACGGGGGGAAGTTTGTATGTTAGGCCACTGAGCGATCCGGGGGGCTATAGGAGACGGAAGACGCAGCCAATTGACTGGGCAATCGTGTTTGGTTTGTTGGTTATGGTGGCTACCGTGGCCCTCTGGGCGCGGAGGTACAACCGCAGCGTGGCCGACTTCATGACCGCCAACCGCTGCGCCGGGCGTTACATGCTGGCCGTGGCCAACGGCATGGGCTGGTTCGGGGCCATCACGATCATGGCGGTCTGGCAGCGCAACTACCAAGCCGGCTTCACCGGCGAGTGGTGGAGGATACTGAACTTCTCTATCGCGATGCTCATCACGGTGACGGGCTTTGTGGTCTATCGCTACCGGCAGACCCGCGCGATGACGCTCGGCCAGTTCTTCCAGGTCCGCTACAGCCGGAACTTCCGCATCTTCGCCGGGTTGGTCTGCTTCATCTCGGGCGTAGTGAATTTCGGGATCTTCCCGTTTGTCAGCGCAAAGTTCTTCATCTACTTCTGCGGGCTGCCCGAGACCTTCGAACTGTTCGGTGCGACGATCGGCACCTTACCGGCGACGATGCTCGTGCTGCTGACCTTCGCGGTATTGTGCAGTTGGATGGGCGGGCAGATCGCGGTGATGCTCACCGACTTTTTCCAGGGCATCTTCGCGTACATCGCGATCGCCGCCATCCTGGTCTTCTGCTTCCTGACAATCGACTGGTCCATAATCGGCGAGGCCGCCCAGACCGCGCCGGCCGGTAAGTCCATTATCAACCCGTTCGACACGGCAAGGCACGGGACGTTTCCGTGGTGGTACTTCGTGATCATGATTGTTATGTACGCTTACAGCACGGGCTCCTGGCAAGGCACTCAAGGCTACAACTGTGCCGCCCGCTCGCCGCACGAGCAGAGAATGGCGGCCGTGATGGGCATGTGGAGAATCGTCTCCACCGATACGCTCCTGCTTTTCGGCGCCGTCGCCATCTACACCGTGATGCATCATCACAGCTTCGCCGACCAGGCCGCCCAGATAACTGCCGCCGCCAGCAGGATCCCCACCGAAAGCATACGGTGGCTGATGATGGTCCCGATCGGGATGTCCCAGATCCTTCCGCCCGGGCTGAAGGGCATGCTGGCAGCGTTGGTGCTGGCCGCTTGCATCAGCACGCTGGATACCTATCTGCACTCGTGGGGAACGATGTTCATACAGGACGTGGTCATGCCCTGGCGCAAGAAGCCCTTTGCGCCAAAGCAGCACATGCTTCTGCTGCGGATCGCGATCTTTTGTGTCGCGGTATGGGCGTTTCTCTTCAGCATGTTCTTCAAGCTGGACGAAGCCCTCAACCTGTTCTTCGCGATTACCGGCGCGATCTTCCTGGGCGGTTCGGGCGCAGCGATTGTCGGGGGATTGTATTGGAAGCGGGGGCGAACCGTCGGTGCCTGGGGAGGGTTGATCGTCGGATCAACTCTGGCGGTGGGCAGCATGGTGCTGCGAGCAGTCTGGCCGGACATCGTCCCGACGTTGCAATCGTGGCTGCCCCACAGTCAGTACCTCAAAGACCACGCCGAAACGTTCCCCATCAATTCCTTTTACATGTCCATTATTAGCACGGTATCGGCCATCACCACGTACGTTGTCCTTTCTCTGCTGAAAAAGGATACGTTCACCCTGAATCGCATGCTTCACAGGGGCAAGTACGCCCTGGCGAAGGACGCCAAGCAAGATGCGGATCAAGCCGCGCCCCCGCCGTCGGTAGCCGGCAACGAGCACTGGTTGAGAAGGGCCTTGAGGAAGCTGGGGCTCACCGAGCACTTCACCTTCGCCGACAAGTGTATCTTCGGCGCGACCATCGCATGGTCGTTGGGATGGGGAGTCGTGTTCCTGGCCGGTACGGCGTATTACCTTACGGTGGGGTTTGACGACTCGGTTTGGCTGGAGTTTTGGAGGGTGAAGATCTGGATCATGTTCGGTCTGGTTCTGGCGGTCGCGGCCGTCTTCACCATCGGCGGGATGATCGACCTGAAATCGCTCGTCAAGGCCCTGCGTACGGGGCGGAGGGACGAAAGAGACGACGGGATGGTCATCGGCAACGTCAACCGCGATGAGCTGCCGCCCGAGCAAGACCCCGCAGCCGTCTCGGACGAAGATTCGGACGCGAGCTAGGCTGACCCCAGATCACCGTTGGCCAGCTCATCCTCGGTCTCTATCAGCCAGCGGCCGATGGCGTCTCACTTTTCCTTCCGCAAGGCGGTGAGCATCTCGCTTGCCTTCCTGCCGATCAGATCGCCCATCTTCTCGATTATTCTTTTGCCGAGCTCGGCCGAGGCATACTTAACCGGGTTGAAGCCCCCGATGCCTTCCGGGCCGCGAAGCGACATTTTCTCTTCGTCGGATAGTTTGCGGCTGCGCAGCGTGTCCAGGTCCACGCGGTCCGGCCAGGCGTACATCATGCACGACGTCTCCCACGCCCCGGCGTGGTCCATCTTATAGGGCACGTCCTCCTCGGGCGGATCGGGGTTCAGCTCGCCCTCAAGCACGGCAAAGCCGGTGGCGCCCGTGCCGCTTGTGCCCTGCTCGATTGCTCGCCGCATTGGCTCAAGCTGCTCTTGGATATCGTGGCCGGTCACGCCGACGATTACCTTCCAGTCGGAAAACACCAAGGCCCGCACGATGGCCAGCATAGTCGCCTCGAAGACCTCCGACTGGTTGAAGCCCAGCGTGTAGCCGGCCCAGCCTTCCGGGCCCCAGTTGTCGTCGCCGAGCAGGCCCTGAAAGAACGGCGGCAGGACCAGCCCGCCATACTTCAGTGCGGCTTCGCAGCAGACCGCGTGGGCCTTCAGCGCGTCGGTGCCGAGCGGGTTTTGAAAGCTGTGCCACTCCAGCGACCCGGCCGGTATGTATGCGATCGGCGTCGCGGCACGCAATGCCTTGACCTCCTCCGGCCGAAGAAGCTCGTAACGAACCGGTATGTGATGCTCCAGCATTTGACGTGTCTCCTAGAAGAGTTCCTTCCTGATCCCGTTTCTTACTGGCCGGCCGCGCGGAACGGGCCTCGTTACGTCGAAGGCCCCGCCGGGGCGATTCCGCAGCCTTTCAGGTCAGTTCCGCCGGGTTTGCCTGCTTCAGGGCTCGGGCGCATCGGCCTGCCTCCGTGTCCTCTGGGGGCTTACCTGAGAGTTCAGCGGCGATCTCGGCCTGGCCGACGCACTCCGCGACGGCCTGATCGCGATTGACCGCCGCCGGGGCTGCGCCGGCGAAGGCCTCGAAATTGGCGCAATATATCTTTGCCAAAACGTCGGCGGGCAGCGCCAGGCCTTGGAGTTTGGAATCCTCGCTCGGCTGCAACAGTTCGTCGGCCTCGGCCGGGGCAGCAAACGGCTCGGAGCCCTCCAGGAACTGCCGCACCAGGCCTCCGCGCAGGGCCGCCTGGGCCGGCGTGTGGGCGCTGGTGATGTCGGTCCCGAAGAGAATCCGATCCTGATGCGTCAGAAAGAATTCCCTCGCCCCGTCGCGATCGCGCGAGAGATTGAACAGCAGCTCGACCCCGAGGGCTAAATCGATATTTACGTTCGGGTGGGCCCGAAGAAAGCCATCGGCCCGCGCCAAGTCGGCCGAGAGGAAATAAAAATGCGGGAAGATCACGCGCAAGCTCGGGTGCCGCTGCAAGACGTTCGCCACTTCGGTATAGAGTTGTTCCTTGGCGACGTCTTCGGGCCCGTACGTCCAGCCATGCTCGATAGCCCACTTCGGCGCAGCGGCCGCGTCCCAAAACTCCTCCGGGTCGGCCACGTGCCACAGCAGAGGCACCTGCCTGGCGGCTGCCCGGGCGAAGAACTCGCTGTAATACTCACCGTCCAGCGGAAACGGAAGCTCCCGCCGGGCCGTAGGCTTGCCCTCGATGAGCTTGATGCCGTCGCAACCCGCCGCCAGAAGCTGATCCACCTGCTCGGCCAGACTCGGTGCCGTCACCTCGCCGCCCGAGATGATCGCGGCGTGATTGAGTCCGCCAAAACAGTAGAACGCCCCGCGACCGATCAGCTTGGCATAGAGCGCCTGGGGATGGCCGCTGCCGCTGTGCGGATCGACGATGCAGACCAAATTCATCCGATCTATCGCCAGATGCCGGCGGATTTCGATCAGCCGCCCCACGGAGGCAAGATCGAGCAGATGAACGTGGCAATCAATCACGCGACTAACTTTCCGGCTGAATTTATTCATCCTCGTGCTCCGCTGACAGCCGATCGAAGGCAAGTGAGCTGCTGTGACAGAGCGGTGTCCGGTCAATCGGCCTGCGTTACGAAAGGATTTCATCAATTTGGGCCATCGGATCGGCCGGCAGCGGCCCGAAGTCCATGGCCCGCACGTTTTCTTCGACCTGCGCGACGGTTTTAAAGCCGGGGATGGGGATGGTCGTTTCGCTGCGCGCCCACAGCCACGCCAGAGCGCCCTGGGCGAGCGTTCGGCCGCCGCTTCTCAGCATGTCGCGGATGGCGTCCAGCTTTCGGAGCCGCTCGGCCTGGCGGCCTTGCTTGAAGTCCCAGCCGCACCGGACGTCATCTTCCGGCAGCTTTGTCTCGGCATCGAACTTGCCGGTAAGCAGCCCCATCGCCAGCGGGCTGCGAATGATACTGGCCAGATTTCCCTGCTCGCAGACCGAAAGCGTCTCGGAATTGCCGCCGAAGACGTTCATCGCCTGCTGGATCGCCGTGCAATGTTCGCCCTCGGCGAAGACGCGCGCGCCGTCGGGGTCGTCCGTGCTCCAGCCGTAATAGCGGACCTTGCCCTCGGCCACCAGCTCCTCCAGCACGTCGCGGACCTCGGCGGCGGCCGCCGGGTCGTGATCGTCAAGGTGGAACTGGTAGAGGTCGATGGCGTCCCTCTTGAGCCTGCGGAGACTGGCCTCGCAGGCCGAGCGGATGTACGCCGGGTCGCACTTCGTCCCTAGCGATTCGCGCTTCTCCTGGTCGTATGTGAGGCCGAACTTAGTAGCGACGATGATCTCGCCGCGCAGCGGGGCCAGCGCTTCGGCCACAATCTGCTCGCTGTGTCCGCAGCCGTAGACGTCAGCGGTATCGAAAAAGTTCACGCCCATCTCCGCGGCCCTGCGGATCGCGCGGATCGACTCGGCGTCGTCGACCTTTCCCCAGCCGATCGGCTGGCCGGCACGCCAGTGCACGCCGCCGATCGCCCAGCAGCCCATGCCCAGCGCGCTGATCTGAATTCCGCTTCGTCCAAGCGTCCTGTAGATCATGGCATCGATTCCTTAACAGTTCTGTGGTCCCGGTGCGTAATAAGTCTCAAAAGGATACACAAATACGCTCTCGATGACCAGATGGCCTTGCTGCCGAGCCGCAGGCGCCTGGCTGTACTATTTGAGGCAACAGGACCGAAACCAACCCGGCTAGCTGCACATATAATATATTGGTGGCATTCTAAGGAATTTGTTGCTGCGCCCCAGATGGTGTGGGTCCCCCTCCGCCTACACCGGGGTCGCAGGTGCGTGGGGCAGTGCCAAGGTGCCCCTCCGTCTTGGCGTTGCCCTTTTTATATCTGCGCTACCCGCGACCGGAAGGGAACGGGTGGTCAGGGACGCCGATAAACGCGCCCGCTCGCTGCCGCTCGCTGCCGCTAATCGGCAGGATTGTATTCTCAGAGCGCCGGCGTTAGGATACGTCGCCCAAGCTGCATTAGACGTAGCGATTCCCGAAGCGAAGTTGTACATGCGCGAGTATCAGATGGACCACAGGCGACATCACTGGCTGGAGAAGTCTCAGGTGCAATTGGTCACTGTGTTACTTCTTGCGGTAGTGTACTTCGGGCTGTGGCCGTCGCTGCGCGGCCGCGATCCGCACGGGGCGCTGAGTCTTCTGGCGGAGGGAAGTTTCACCAAGCTGGCGCTTTTTGCGGTGGTCTTTTGGCTTCTGGCGGGCCTGGCGGCGGCGGCGACGTTTTCCGGCCGACCAAGTGGCACGCGGATCGTCCTGCTGATCGGCATGGCAGGCCTGAGCCTCCAAAGCGGACAAATCCGAACACTGCTCTGGCCGCGCCTCGAGAACCTCGACGGGCTGTACGCAACGTTGATTGTCGAAGTCTTGTTCCTGGCGGCCGTGCTGATCGTAGCCGATGTGATCATCGGCCTGGTCCGCGGTTCGATCGGGCGTCTCTGGCCGAACTGGCTGTGGAAGAACCCCCTGGCCGACTTGAGCGAGAAGGAGCGGGCCAAACTCGGTCAGGCCAAAACCGACCGAACGTACTTCGTAGGCGGTCTCCTCGATACGATGGTGCTCAACCTCTTCATGAATGCGTTCCGCAAAGCGGGCGCAGAAGGCAGCAAGAAGGCGCCGCACGCCGCGCCGTCCCGCGAAATACTCACTCGCACCGGCGAATTCCTCCTGCTTGCCCTGGTGATATCCGTCGCGCTGCTGCTGGCGCTGATGCGCTCGAGTAACCGCGGGCAGATTCTCTTCGCGCTGCTGGCGAGTTTCTTCTTAGCGACGCTGATCGCACACCAGGTCTTCCCCTGCCCATACGGCGCGGTCGGCTGGATCCTGCCGATCTTCCTGGCGGTGTGTTTCTACGCCCTGGCGGCCGTCTCGGCCATCGGCACGCCACCTCAGGGGTGGATCGAGGTTTCCACCTACGCCAGGGCGCTGCCGATCGACTGGCTGACAGCCGGCGGCGGAGGAGCCACCGCGGGCTTCTGGGCGAGTTGGCGCGTTCACGAGGCGCGCAGCCTACAGCGGCTCGAAGAGGGAAAAGAAGCCTAACCCACATTGTTCACGCAATTGCACGTTCATCTGCCGTACAGCATGCCCTCATCCAACATTGCCAGGTAGTTGGCCAGCGGGATATAGTTCGCCACGCTGTTGCCCGTGCCGAGGCAATATCCGCCGCCGACCTGACAGACATCGAGCGTCTCGCGGACGCGCCTGCGGATAGCCGGCTCGTCGGCGCGGCAGAGGAAATCCACGTCGATGCCGCCCAGCAGGGCGACCTTCCGGCCGTAGGTGCTCTTGGCCTGGCGGACGTCCTCGATGGTGTCCTCGAAGCTGTGTTTGGCGTCGATCTTCACATCGTCGATGAGTTCGTCGAGGATCTCCCTCAGGTCGCCGCAGGAATGCAATAGATAGGGCCTGCCGGCTGCGTGCGAGATCTCGGCCATGAGCTTATGGCCGGGCAGGACGAACTGCCGCATGTCCTCGGGCGAGATCAGCAGGGACGTCTTGAAGCCCATGTCGTCGCTGGCCCATATAATCTTCACGCGATCGAACTGGAGCATGCGCTGCAAAACATCGCGAAAAAGTTCGCGGAGCTTCTCGGCGATGGCGGCTACGAGGTCCCGCTTGTCGTAGAGTGCGTAGCAGAGCGTCTCGTAGCCCATCAGCCAGGTCAGCCACTCGGCGAAATGCCCGAAGGCACCGGAGATGATGCACATATCGTCGGGTAGGTTTTCTTGATGCCACTGAAGCTCGCGCGTGGCCTCGGGCGCGTGCGGGTCGGGCCAGGGGAACTTCTCGAAGTCCTCCCAGTTCGCGATTGGCCCGGTGTGCTCGTCCTTGAACACCCGGCCGTCTCGGCGGGCGAGTACGGCCGTGTCATCGGTCCTATTTGCATGGAAGTGCATATCTAGCCCGTCCAAGCCGACGCTGACGTAGTCAAAGCCGCAGAACCGCTGCACGGCGATATGCTTCTTGCGCGCGAAGTCCGGGTCATCGGCCTTCAGTTCGGCCGTCAGGTCGAACCGCTCGGCGATCGCCTCGGCGATTTCCTTATCCTGGTACAGTTCGATGTGGTAGACGCGATCCGGCGCGGCCTTGCGAAGGACGTTATCCAGCAGTCCCCGCCAGTTCGGCTGAAACGACCTGCTTTCCAGGGCCTCGAACTTTGCCAAGGCGATTTCCTTCGGGCGAGAGAATTACTCGTAGCTAAGCGCCGGTCGGCCCACGCGGCGGCGGATGTCGGCCTGCATCTCGATCAACCGCCGGCGGACCTCGCCGACGAACTCAGCCGGCTTGCCGCTGCGGGCCTGTGCCTGCGAAATCGGCTGGCCATACTGCACCACGACGCTGCCCGAGCCGGGCAGAAGTTGCCATCGGGGCCAGGCCTCGAAGGCGCCGTCGATCACCACCGGCACGGTCCAGTCCGCGGCCCGCCGGCTCAGCAGCGCAACGCCGGGCAGGAACTCGCCGATCCGCCCGTCGGAAGTCCGCGTGCCCTCGGCAAAGACCGCCACCTGACCGCCCTGCTTTAGGCGGCGCATTGCCTCCTTCAACGCGGCGGTGTCGGCCGAGCCGCGGCGAATCGGAAAGGCATTCACGGACTCGATGAGCTGCCGAAAGCCCCAAAGGCGAAACAGCGTATCGCGGGCCATGTAGTTTACCGGCCGCTGCAGCCCAAGGCCCATCAGCATCGGGTCAAGGAAGCTCTGGTGGTTACAGATATAGACCGCGGCGCCGCGGGCCGGCTCAAGATGGCGGTTGAACACGCGGACCTTCCACATCGTGCACATCGTCACCTGGCAGAGCCACCGCATCAGGCGGTAGTACGGGCTTGCCTGCGGGACGGACCCGTCGAAGCGAAACCCTCTAAGCAACGGGTTGGGGTAGCTGGGAGTGGTCCTCACCCGGCAGCCTCCACCAGCTTCAGCAGCTGCTCTGCTGTCTGTTCCATGGTGTTGTCGGTCGTATCGAGTTCTATGGCGCCGGCGGGTTTGACCAGCGGTGCGATATCGCGGCTGCGGTCGCGCCGGTCGCGCTGAAGAATCGCATCGAGCACCTCGTCGAGCTTGGCGTCCTCGCCGGCGGCTCGCATTTCCTCGTAGCGCCGCCGGGCGCGGGCCTCCGGGGCGGCCACAAGATAAAACTTCAGATCGGCATCGGGAAAGACGACCGATCCTTGGTCTCGCCCTTCGGCTACGAACTCGCCGAGTTGGCAGCCCAAACGCCGCTGTAACGCCACCAATATTTTGCGCACTGCCGGCAAGGTGGCAATGTGGTGGGCCTTGTCCGTGACGGCCGCGGAGCGGATCTCGCGCGTGACGTCCTGGCCGGCCAGAAACACGTGGACGCCGTCCGGCTCAGATTTCATCTGAAGCTTCATGTCGCGGACGATTCTTTCCAGCGCCTGCTCATCTTCCAGGTCAACGCCGGCCTTCAGCGCCGCCAGCGTTGCGGCACGATACGTCGCTCCCGTATCGAGATATGCGATGTTCAGCTTCGCGGCGAGGTTCCTTGCGGCCGTGCTCTTGCCGGAACCGGCCGGACCGTCGATCGTGATGATCATGCCCAGAGTGTACCCAAGCTTTGAGACTTGCGAAAGCGTATCGGTCGCTCGATCCGGCAAATGCCTGAAGTGGAACAACGCTATTTCAGTTGCCTGTTCTGTGCCGGGCTTTCATTGCCGCCTTCGTCGCGTTATCGCGACCGCGCCCAGCGCCAGCAGCGAGAGTGCAGCCGGCTCGGGCAGCGCAGCGGCGCCGCCTGTAATCAGTGCGACAAACGGGCCGATGTCGTCTGTGTCCAATTTGCCGGATGAGTCGCAGTCGCCGATGGCGTTCGGATCGAGACCGTAGAGGGCCAGGTAGGCGTTTGGGTCGGTCAAGGCCAGGACGAATGGGTTGATGTCGTCGGCGGTGTACTTGCCGTCTTTGTCCATGTCGCCGACCAGAACCGCGTAGGTGTACTTCAGGTCGCCATGAGTGTCATCAACGTAGCTGATGTGGGGATCGCCCGAGGAGTCCAGCGCCAAGGACGTGAGGTATCCCACGTTACCGTTGCTGTCCACTGTCTCGATGTTCCAGGTAGAACCGGCCCAGGCCGCGTACTTCAGGTCGTGGTTGTCCCAATCGTGGTAGCTGATGTGGGGATTGCCGGAGGAGTCCAGCGCCAAAGACGTGTCCCATCCCACGTCACCGTTGCTGTCCACAGTCTGGATGTTCCAGGTAGAACCAGACCAGGCGGCGTACTTCAGGTCCGTGTTGCCAGAGTAGCTGATGTTCGGATTGCCCACCCCGTCCAGGGCGAAAGACGTGAAGGCTCCCACCTCACCGTTGCTGTCCACAGTCTCGATGTTCCAGGCATTAGCGTCCCAGGCGGCGTACTTCAGGTCTCTGTTGTCGGCATCACCGTAGCTGACGTGCGGATTGCCCGAGGAGTCCAGGGCCAAAGACGTGTACCATCCCACGTCACCGCCGCTGTCCACAGTCTCGATGTTCCAGGTAGAACCGGACCAGGCGGCGTACTTCAGGTCGCGGTTGGAGCTGTCATGGTAGCTGATGTGGGGATTGCCCGAGGAGTCCAGCGCCAAAGACGTGTAGTATCCCACCGAACCGTTGCTGTCCACACTCTGGATGTTCCAGCTTGAGCCGCTCCAGGCGGCGTACTTCAGGTCGTCGTTGGTGTAATCAAAGTAGCTGATGTGGGGATTGCCCGAGGAGTCCAGCGCCAAAGACGTGAAGTATCCCACCGAACCGTTGCTGTCCACTGTCTCGATGTTCCAGGTAGAACCGCTCCAGGCGGCGTACTTCAGTTCGCCGGCGAGGTAATCAAAGTAGCTGATGTGGGGATTGCCGGAGGAGTCCAGCGCCAAAGACGTGTAGTATCCCACCATGCCGTTGCTGTCCACAGTCTCGATGCTCCAGGTCAGCGATAGTGCGGGCGAGGCCAGGGGGCCGGCGGCTGTCGCCGCGACAGTCAGCGTTAGAACCACAAGCGCCCGGCTGCATACTGCCTTAGCAAGGTGTCTCATCTGTCTCGTTCCTTTGATTGCCTCGTATGGCACCCTGGCGCGGCTGAAAGCACGCGCACGGCAATGATTCTTGATTCTTGCGCAAAAAACAAAAACTTCTGAGAGTACCGTCCCTGGCAGCTCACCCACATAGATAGGATGCACAGCTCCGCCGCTCGGCGAGCGGCTGAAGCAAGTTGCATTATATCCCCGATCGCGGATTTGTCAAGCTCTCGCAGCGACTTACGACTCGGCGGACAACCCTACTCAAACGTCGCCGTCGGCCCGAAGGACTGGAGTGTCTTCATGTAGTTGGCGCGTTCGAAGGCGGCCGGCTCGGCGCATTTGGCCTGGCTGAGAACGCCCTTCATCTGCGCGACGGACTCATAGCCCTTCTGCTGCATGAACTCGACAAGTCCGTCGCGGACAGTGGTCAGATGCTCCGGGCCGCGCTGGAGCAGTGCCGAGCAGAGCATGGTTACATCCGCGCCGGCGAGGATCATCTTGGCTACATCGGCGGCCGTGTGTATGCCCGTCGAGGCCGCCAGCGAGGACTTGAGCTTGCCGTACATGATCGCGATCCAGCGAAGCGGCAGGCGGTTCTCGCCCGGCGTGCTCAACTCCAGCTTCGGCTCGACGGAGAGATTCTCCAGGTCGAGGTCCGGCTGGTAGAAGCGGTTGAACAGGACCATCGCGTCGGCCCCGGCGGCGTCCAGGCGCGTCATCATGTTTCCTACCGAGGAGAAGAACGGCGAGAGCTTCATCGCCACGGGGATCGAGACGCTGCCCTTGACGCCCCTAAGGACGTCCAGGTAGACCTCCTCCACCTGCTGGCCGGTCAGTTGCGGCAGGGCCGGGATGTAGTAAACGTTCAGCTCCAGGGCGTCGGCGCCGGCTTGGGCCATCTTTCCGGCGTAGTCGATCCAGCCGGAATCAGAGATGCCGTTGAGCGAGGCGATGATGGGGATGCCGACGGCTTGCTTGGCCTTGGCGATGTGCTCGAGGTATTGCTCCGGGGCGAAATGGAATTCGTGCGCTTGGGGAAAGTACGTAAGCGATTCGGCAAACCGCTCGGTTCCGTATTGCAAGTAGTGTTCGAGCTGGCGGGCCTCGTGCTCGATCTGCTCCTCGAACAGCGACCAGAGCACGACGGCCGATGCGCCGCAGTCGGCCATCTTCTTTATCGTCTCGATGCTCCTGCTGAGCGGCCCGGCCGCAACGACCAGCGGACTGGCCAGCTTCAGCCCCATGTACGTGGTGGAGAGGTCCATGATTGCGCCTTTCTTCTTCCCGGCCTTACCATCCTATACCGGCACGGGTAGGATAGCTGAAATTCATCGAAGGCTCATGAGTCCGGAACGCGGCATCAACTTGCTGTCCGGCCAACAAGATATCAGCGGAGCGATTTGGCGCCGAACCATCGCGTCAGCTTCCAATGGACTTTCCGCCCGGTAGCGATTTGCACGCACAAGAAATGCGGCCGAGAGGACTCGAACCTCCACTCCCCGAAGGGAACAGGCACCTGAAGCCTGCGCGTCTGCCAATTCCGCCACGGCCGCGGACTCGGGGCTGTTGCACCGTTTACAGCGCCACTCTACTTGTCGGTTACAAAAAGTCAAGCTCGTGAGCAGTTTCTATCCCAAGCGTTGCCGAGGGCAATCCATGGGCAGCTGGTTTGCCGTTCTGCCCGCAAATAATGCACAATTGGTTTGCACCGGCTCATAAGAATCACTAAAATACTTGCGGCGATTATTATCGCTTCTGATCGCAGCCAGGAGGCGGCGATGCACATTGACGTAATGAAGACCTTCTGCGATTTGGTGGAGACGGGCAGCTTCTCGAAGGCGGCCGAGGCCAACTTCATCTCGCAGTCGGCCGTCTCGCAGCAGCTTGCCAAGCTCGAGCGCGACCTGGCCACGCAATTGATCAGCCGCGGCGGCGGCGTGGTCGTACCAACCGACGCCGGGAAGGCCTTCTACCAGGGCGCCAAGGAGATCCTCCGCCGCCACGAGCAACTGCTGGGCGAGGTGCGTTCGGCCGCCGATGCCGTCCGCGGGGTCCTGCGGGTCGGGACCATCTACTCGCTCGGCTTTTACCTGCTGGACCCCTACGTCCGGAAGTTCATCCAGCGGCATCCGGAGGTCAACCTGCACGTCGAGTACACCGGCTGGAACCGCATCTACGCAGCCGTCATCGGCGGTGAGATGGACTTAGGCGTGGTGGCCTGTCCGGAAAAGCACCGCTCGATCGAGATCATCCCGCTGGACAAAGAAGAACTCGGCGTGGTCGCGTCGCCCGATCACGCGCTTGCCTTGCGGAGGAGGATCGACATCGCCGAGCTTAGGGATAAGGATTTCGTCGCCTTCGAGAGGAACATCCCCACGCGCCGGCTCATCGACAAGGTCCTCAAGCAACAGAAGGTCAAGGTCAATATCGTCATGGAGTTCGACAACGTCGAGCTGCTGAAGCGCGCCATCATGGTCGGGGCGGGCGTGGGCATCCTGCCCAAGGACAACGTGGAGAGGGAAGTCGCCCACAAGGATTTGTCGTATGCCCGCCTGGACGGCATGAGAAAGCCGCTGACGCGGCCGGTCGCGATCATCTGCCGAAGGGGTAAGTCTCCCAACCCCGCCGAGCGCATGTTCCTCGGCCTGCTGCGGACCAAATCGCCGCCGGGCCGGGCATAAATGAGCTGCTCATCCCATATGCCAGCCGCCGTCGACGCGGAGGTTCTGGGCGGTGATATAGTCTTGTTGTGCCAGGAAGAGCACGGCCGCGGCCACGTCGGCAGGTGACCCGAGGCGCTTCATGGGCACTTGGGCCAGCACATTTTGTTTTTCTTCCTCCGTTGCGGTCTGGCTCCAGATGACCGCGCCGGGCGAGACGGCGTTGACGCGAATCTTCGGAGCCAGCTCCTTGGCGGCGGACTTAGTGACGGCCAGCAACGCGGCCTTGGAGGCGCAATACGCCACGCGGGTCGGCCAGGCCTTCTCGGCCGCGATGTCGGCGATGTTGATGACGGCCCCCCCGCCGGACATCAGCGCTGCGGCGTGACGGATGCACAACGCAGCCGCCCGGGCATTGACGGCCAGCTCGGCATCCCACTGTTCGGCCGTCAGCGTCCGAATCGGCGTTCGGTGGAAGACGGCAGCGTTGTTGACCAGCACGTCCAGGTGGCCGAATGCCTTCCCGACGGCCTCGAACAGCTCGGCGATCTGTTTAGGGTCGGCCAGGTCGGCCTGGAACGTTTCCGCTCGCCTTCCCATGCTGGCGATTTCGCCCGCCGTTTCGGCAGCCGCCTCGGCCGAACGATGATAGTGCAGCGCAATGTCGGCGCCGGCGCGGGCCAGCTCCATCGCGATAGCCCTTCCCACGCGCCTTGGGCCGCCGGTGACCATTGCGACTTTACCGTCCAAAGTCATGCCGGAATTATACGCCACCGCCCGGCAAAGATTCCCGATCGAAAACCCGGAACCTTCCGTAGCCATAGGCGTCAAAGTTCTCAGGTGCTAACTAGGAAAGGAAGGCAAAGATGAAACGGACACAACTGCTGACGATTGGAATCGTGTTGCTGACCGGGACGTGGATCCTGCTGGCGGCAGAGAAACCTGCCCAGGATCAGTCTACACGGCCGGTGGACCTGGTGATCTGCCTGGATACCTCCGGCTCGATGAGCGGGTTGATCGAATCGGCCAAGCAGAAGCTCTGGGCGGTGGTCAACGAGCTTGCGACGGCTAAGCCCCACCCGAAGCTCCGCGTGGCGCTGTATCAGTACGGCAACGACGGGCTGAATAAAGAGAACGGCTGGGTGCAGCGAATCTGCGAGCTTACCGGCGATCTCGATGCGGTCTACGGCAAGCTCTTCGCATTGCGGACCAACGGCGGGACGGAGTACGTCGCCCGTGTGGTGCGGGCGGCGACCATGGAGCTGGACTGGAGCAAGGATAAGGATGCACTTCGGATCATCTTCGTAGCCGGCAACGAGCCGGCCACGCAGGACAAGAAGTATCCGCTCAAAGACGTCTGCGCGGCAGCGGCCGGCAAGGGGATCATCATCAACACGATCCATTGCGGCGACGAGGCGACGGGGCGACGGACCGGCTGGGCCGACGTGGCACGCTGGGCCGACGGGCGATACGCAGCGATCGACCAGAATCACGGCACGGTCGTGATCAACACGCCACACGATCAAAAGCTCGCCGCCCTCAGCCGCGAGTTGAACACCACCTACGTTGCCTTCGGCGTCAGAGGAAGGGCCGGCGCGGCTCTACAGACCGAACAGGACAACAACGCCGCAACGCTCAACCCTGCCGCCGAGGCCCAGAGGGCGGCCGCCAAGTCCAGCCACATGTACAGCAACGCCGTGTGGGACCTCGTGGACGCCTCCAAGGAGAAGGATTTCGATCTGGCGAAGGTCGAAGCCAAGGATTTGCCGGAACAGATGCGCAAGATGTCCTTGCCCGAGCGCGAGGCTTACATCGCCAAGCAGACCAAGCGCCGCGCGGAAGTTCAGGCCCAGATCAAACGTCTAAGCACACTGCGAGATGAGCACGTCAAGAAGGAAATGGAAAAGAAGGGCTTGAGTGAAAAGTCGTCTTTCGACGCGGCCCTCCGCGCGGCCATCCGCGAACAGGCAAAACGCAATAACTTCACGTTCGAGTGAAAAACCCGCGGTAATTGCTGCCATCTCGTCACAGGTGGAAAAACCCCGCTATCTCGCCAACGGCGACGTGCGGGGTTTTTCGTCTCCCAATTGGCCGGACCGACCCTATGACCTTGCTTTGATTCGATTTGTCTGGTAGTGAAATAGGCCAGGCGACATTACTTTGAGCGGCGCGTTGCGAGCGCCGAGAGCCGCAATCTTGACCACCAAAGGCAGGGCCATACGATGACTTCGCGGGAGCGACTGAGAGCGACGTTGAATCACAAGCAGCCGGACCGCGTCTGCGTGGACCTCGGAGGCACCAAGACCTCCAGCATCTCCGCCAGCGCCCTTTCGCAGCTTCGCCGGGCAGTGCTCGCCGAAACCGACTACCGCGTGATGATCTCCGAGCCGGGCCAGATGCTCGGCGAGATCGACGACAAGCTGCGCGAGGCGCTCGGCATCGACGTAATCGGTCTGTTCGGCCGGAAGACACTCTTCGGCTTCGAGAATAAAGATTGGAAGCCTTTCGAGCTCTTCGACGGCACGCCGGTGCTGGTGCCGGGCGATTTCAATGTGACAATCGATTCAAACGGCGACCTGCTGATCCACCCCGAGGGCGATACGACCGCCGCGCCCAGCGGGCGGATGCCGAAAGGCGGATTCTACTTCGACGCGATCATACGCCAGGAGCCGATCGACGAAGAGAAACTCGACCCGGCCGACAACTGCGAAGAATTCAAGGTTCTAACCGATGATCAGGTCGAAGACTTCGCCCGCCGCGCCGAAGAGCTTTCCAGCCGAACCGACTACGGCATCATCATCTCGCTTGCCGGAACGGGAATCGGCGACATCGCGCTGATACCCGCACCGTTCCTCAAACACCCCAAGGGAATTCGCGACGTGGAGGAATGGTATGTCTCGACCGTGACGCGGAAGGATTACGTTCACGCAATCTTTTCCCGCCAGACCGAAATTGCCCTCAAGAACATCGGGCGTCTGGCTAAGGCCGTCGGCGACCGCGCCGATGCCGCCTTCGTCTGCGGGACGGATTTCGGCACGCAGCGCGGATTGTTCATCTCCAAGGACGCCTACCGCGAGCTCTACAGCCCGTACCTGCGGCAGATCAACGGCGCCATACACGCCCAGACCAACTGGAAGACGTTCAAGCACTCCTGCGGCAGCGTTTACGAGCTTATACCCAGCTTTATCGAAGACGGCTTCGACATACTAAACCCCGTGCAGTGCTCGGCGGCGAACATGGACCCCAAGACGCTGAAAAAAGAATTCGGCAAGGAAATCGTCTTTTGGGGCGGAGGCGTGGATACGCAGAAAACGTTGCCCTTCGGAACGCCCGATGAGGTCTACAACGAGGTCCGCAAGCGGATCGAGATCTTCAACGACGGCGGCGGGTTCGTCTTCAACACCATTCACAACATCCAGGCCAACACGCCGGTCGAAAACATGCTGGCCATGTTCCGCGCTATCCGCGACAGCAGCAAATAGAAGTTGAAAGACCAGCCCCGCTACCGCCAAGACCCCCGTCGCCCTGTCGCCAGGCCACAGAGCGAAGGGTAACTCGCCAAGTGCGAAGGGCTGCCGCGGCGGCAGCGAGGTGGAATGTATCTGGGATTGGTATCGAAGGCCGGCGATGAGTGATACGCCAATCGAATTCGCAGCGGAAGATTCCCAAGAGATCCCCGCACTCGCTTCCGAACAGCCCCAAGGCGAGCCATCGAGGCATAGAGAGCTTCGACTAGGGATATGCTGTGTGCTGATCTTGGGCTCGGGGGCGCTATTGTTGGCGCGTCTGGGCCATTCGGCTTTGTGGGACGACGAGAGCACTACGGCGCTCGCTGGCATAAACGTCTGGCGGACAGGCGACACCTCGGCGGTCCTCGAGCACAATATCGTGGCCTACGACTACGGCGTTGAACTTAAGAACCTGAAATTGCGGTTTCATCCTCCTCTGATGTTTTACCTGGCTGCTCCTTCTTTGGGTCTCTTGGGAGAGACCTCTTTCGCGGCCCGGCTGCCCTTTGCGTTGTGCGGCCTGGCTACAATCGCGTTAATTGCGTGGTGGATGTGGCGAAGCGAGGCCGACGCGGTGACTTGGCTGGTCATGTCGATGGGCATCCTGGGCAACGTCTCGCTGATTCTCTACCTGCGCCAGTGCCGATACTACGCACCCAGCATATTGCTTTCGACGTTGCTGGCGTACATGTATCTGCATTGGAAGGGCAAGCTGCGCATGCTGGCGATCATAAGCCTGGCGTTCGTGGCCCTTTTGGCGTCCAACTACTTCGCGTACGTGACCTTTGTTGTATGCGTACTGGTTGATTACTTCATCTGGCAGCGGCGCCGGCGCCGCGTGGGCTGGCGGGGCTGGCTGATACTCATTTTGCCGCAGGTGGTCCTGGGCGGGCTGATCGCCTCGGTCTGGAACCCTATCGGCAAGTCCGATAAGGTATTTGAGCGCACGAACTGGCTGGGCGAGCACCTGAAACTTCTGGTGTGCAATCTGCGTGACGTGAACGCCTGCGAGTTTGGTCTCGGTGTGCTTCTGGTCCTTGCTCCGCTGCTGTATTTCCTGCGGAGGGACAAATGGCTGCTGCGAGCGCCGCTGGCGATCTTTCTGTACAGCTTGGTGGTTGTATTCTTTTCGCAGCAGCGAGTACCGACTTGGCGGTCCTATGTTGAGCTGCGGTACCTGGCACCGTTGATCCCGGTGTGCATTTTCGTTTCCGCCCGCGCGATCCTTGCGATCACCGCCCGCGTGAGGCTCCTCGCTGTGCCATTGGCGGTCTTGGCCTTTGGGACGAACGTTCTTCACGGCGGCCCGTACGGCGACCCGGGCATCCCCCGGGCGGTGATGCCACCGAAGTCGTTCCACTCCAACTTTATCCGCTTCCTCGGCGAGTTGATCGATCCTCCGCCGAGCGCCTGCAGAGCCACAGCCGAGTGGGTTAACCGCAACGTCGCACCCGGACAGAGCATCTGGGTGGCGCCCGGGTACGCGATCTATCCCCTTATGTTCCACGCGCGCAAGCCTATATATGCCTGGCAGTTGAACGACCCCCCGGCCGAACAGTTCAAGGGCCTGCCAACTATTCACTTCCGAGGCCGCTTGCCTCCAAATTACGTCATTACCTTTGGTACTGCACCTTACCCAAAGTGGGCGCTGAAGTGGCTCCCGAAGTGGCGGCGCGCCTGGCAAGGGTATAGATTGATACACACGATTCCCCTCTACGGCTACGATCTAAATCGGCCAGAGCTGTCCCACCATGTATTTCGAGAAGCAACAGATTTCGATCCGAATAGGGAAGGAGTGTTCATCTACGGGGCAGATTTCCGGGCGCCGTAGTGAGGTAAATTCACTCGCTCACCTACGAAGGTCACCCACGATTAACGGACGCCGTGAGATCCTGTCTGATCTATTATCAAGATCACACTCCGAGCGTCTGGGCCTTGCCTTAGACCTTCACCTTGAACCTTTCGCCTTTCTTGACGTCCGCGCAGAAGGCGGCCAGCAGGTTGGCGGTGTTCTGAAGATCGCGAAGGTCGAGCATCTCCACGGTCGAGTGGACGTAGCGATTTGGTATGCCAACAATCGCCGACGGGACGCCGCCGATCTGCGTCCAGATGGCCAGGGCGTCGGTGCCGCCGGTCAGGCTGAACGTCTCGATCTGTATGGAGATCTTTTTTCGCCTGGCGATCTTTCGCAGGCGGTCCGTCACGGCCGGGTGGTTCTCCCGCCCGAGGCTGATCGTCGGGCCCTTGCCCATCTTCACCTCCCCGTGTTGCTTGACCTCGATGCCGGGCGTGTCGGTGGCGTGTGTGGTATCGACTGCGATGGCCACGTGAGGCCTGACGTTCAGCGCCTGCATTTTCGCCCCGTGCAGGCCGGTTTCTTCCTGGATCGAGCTACAGGCGTAGATGGCGGCCTTGGGCCTGGATGCCTTAGCGATCCGCAGCACCTCGATGGCCGTCCAGATGCCGGAGCGGTTGTCAAACCCCCTGGCCACGGCGATGTTCTCGTCGAGCATCTCGAAATCATCGACGAACGTGATCGGATCGCCGACGGCTACTCGCCTTCTGGCGGCCTTTCCGTCCGGCGCGCCGATGTCGATGAACACCTCGTGCATCTTCGGAACCTTTGGCTCTTTTTCTTTCTCGGACAGATGAATCGCCGTAGCCCCGAGCACGCCGCGGACGACTCCGCGGGTATTGTGGATGTTGACCCGCTTGCCGCGAAGCATCGCCGCATCCACACCGCCGATCCGCTGAAAGTAGATAAACCCCTTATCATCGATGTGCTTGACCATCAGGCCGATCTCATCTACATGCCCGTCGAGCATGATCTTCGGGTCGCCGGCGGGGTTGAGGACGGCTATTGCGTTGCCGTAGGCGTCGGTCTGAACCTCGTCGGCGTGCTTGCGGGCGTAGTTGCACCAGATCTTCTGATTCTTCGATTCGTAGCCGCTGGCCGAAGGCGTGGTCAGAAGCTTCTTGAAGAACTCAAGAGATTCCTTGCGCATTTTCCTTTCCTTCCATCTTGGTCCGGGCAGGCAAGGGTAGATCAAGCGGCATCGAAACGCAAGTATCTGCGCCGAGAGGAGCAAAAAAGCGTCGAAATGACGCCCGAGGTATTCATACAATGCCTTGCGACGGAACCAGCGCAATGAAACTTGGTGTTCGTGGCAAACTAGTGGGCCTGCTCATCTTCGTCGGACTGCTGCCGCTGGCAGCGGCCGTGGCGACCATTGTCATCGGAGGCGGCCACCTCAGAGGCGAGGCGATCGGCCGGGGCGTTCAATCGATGGCCGCAGCCGAGGCACTGGCCTTGCAGGTCTCGCTGACCAAGGACATCGAAAAGCTTCACCTTGCGCTCCATGACGAAGTGATCCTGGCGGCGCTGGCTGACACCGGCCGGCCACTCTCGCCGGACAAGCTGGCAAAGCTCGATGCCGCCTGGCCGAGCCTGCCGGTTACAGACAGGCGACTGGCCGCCGTGCTGGACGGCCCCGGCGCCGCGGAGTTGAGGCGATTCCAGAGCGAGGACCCACGCTTTGCCGAAATCTTTGTCACGGACCGCCATGGCCAGCTTGTGGCCGCCACCGGGCGGACCACCGACTTCTACCAGGCCGACGAAGACTGGTGGCAGGGCGTCGGCCGCGGCCAGCAGCCGAGAATCTTCATACCGCCGGTCGACTACGACGTCAGCGCGGGCGTATGGAGCATCGACCTGTGCATTCCGATCAACAAAGGCAGCCAGCTGGTCGGCATCGGCAAGGCGTCGCTGGACGTCTCGCGGTGGCTTAGAGGCACGAAGGTCTCGATCGGCCAGATGGAGGCGGCCGTCATGTTCGTCCGGCGGAACGGCACGATCCTCTACCGCGACAAGGTCGTGCCTCTGGAGACAAAGGCTTCTGAATGGCACGGACCGATCGCCACCTCTAACGCGCCCGGCTGGCGGGTGACGAAAACGGGAGAGATTCAAGGCTACGCCCCGATTCAACTGCCACGTACGATACTCGGCCACGAGGTGATAATACCCCGGTGGTCGCTGGTGCTCTGCATGCCGGAGGCGGAGGCCCTCCGGCCGGTCACGCAGTTGAGCATGGCCGTGCTGGCGATCGGGCTGGCGATCATCGTGATTATTTTCCTGGCCGGACTCTACCTGGTGGATCGGATTGTGATCCGTCGCGTCTACCGGATTCGCCAAGCCACTCGGAACATCGCCGCGGGGGACCTGACGCAGCGCGTCGAGCCGCGTCGGGGCCGGCGGCCCATCGTCTCAGCCGACGAGATCGACGCGCTGGCCGAAGATTTCAACAACATGGCCAGCCAGATTCAGCGCAGCCACGAAGAACTGACCACTGCCAATCAGCTTAAGATAAATTTCATCCGCATCGCCGGACACGAGCTTCGCACGCCCGTCAGCTACCTGCTGGCCATGGCCCGCCTGTTGAAAAACTCTCAGGACACCCCGAGGCTGCTGCGCGGAATCCAGTCGATGGCGGCCAAGGCCAAGCGGCTTGACGAGATCATCCACGCAATGTTCAAGCTCATGCCAGACCAGCGCTACACTCAACAGCTTCAGTACAGCGAGATTTCTGTCGCCGAGCTGCTGGAGGAGGCGCGGGAAGATTGCCTGCCGTTCCTGGAACAAAGGAAACAGCGGCTGATCATCGAGGGCATCGAGAAGGTCAAGTCGATCCGCGCCGACCGGGCCAAGCTGCGGGACGTCCTGGAAAACCTGGTGATGAACGCCATCAAGTTCACGCCGGACGCCGGTGTGGTCAAGCTCCGCTTGGGCCAGCAGCTCGGAGGCTACGCGACCTTTGCCGTGCAGGATCAGGGCCCGGGCATACCGGACAGCGACATCCCTCACATCTTCGAGCCGTTCTACAGCGGCTCGGACGTCATGCGGCATTCGTCCGGCCAAGTCGAATACGAAAAGCGCGGCATGGGTCTGGGCCTTGCGATCGTCAGGCACTTCGTCGAGCTGCACGGCGGCAGCATCAACGTATCGACCACCGAGCATGGCAGCACCTTCACGATAACGATTCCAATCGAGCCGCCGCCTGGGCCGGAAGAAGCCGCAACATAACGTCTCCAGCACGTCGTTGAAGCGGGCCTTTCGATTGGCTTCTCGCGAGGAATTGCAGTTGGAGCGGCAGTCTTCGGATACCCACCGAAGCGTTCGGCCACAGCGAGCCCGGCGGCTGAAGCTTAGTTGCTCTGGCCGTCGGCGTTTTGGCTGGCTTCTTTGAGCAGTCGCTGGAGGGTTTCAATAACCTCGCTGGGGTCGAAGGGTTTGGAGAAGTAGGCGTCGGCGCCGGCGGCCAGGCCCCGTTCGCGGCAGTCATCGCTGTCCAGGGCGGTGACGATGACGATAGGCATGTGCGGCCCGTGCCGCCGAAGCCGCCTGCACGTCTCGAAACCGTCCATCTCCGGCAACATCACGTCCAGCAGCACGGCGTCGGCGTTGCAGCGCCGGCAGACCTCCAGCGCCTCGATGCCGGTATAAGCCGCGACAGCATCGAGCCCGTGAACGGCCAGCAGCTCCCGCTGAAGTTCGTTCATCTCCACGTCGTCTTCGACGACCATAACTACCGGGTCGTCGCCCATACGGATCGAGCCTCCAAAACTTCTGCCGACCCATCGCATTTAGGCGCTGCCTCTACTAAAGTATAAAACATACTGTTGCTATTTCGGCCGGTATTGCCTGAAAGTTGACAGCGAATTTTTCGCGGCGGAAGATGGCGGGAAGATTCCAGCCCGAGCAGTTGCCGACGGCGGACCAGATCCGCCGGGCGATCGAGCTGTACCTGTCCAAAGCCTACGACGGCCCGCCCCCACCAAGCGTCCAGCAGCTCCTGCCGCCGGAGCGGTTCGAGACGGCTGCTTACCTGATGAGCGATTCGGCTGAGCGTACGCCGGATACGGACAATATCCAGATGGTGCGATCCTTCGCGCTTAGGCTTGGTAACCGCATGTACAGGCACATGAAGTTGCGAATCTCCCGCCCGCCGAGGGAGCGCGTCTACGTTTTCACCGTGGATGCCCACGATGAGTTTCTGAAGGCCCCGCCGGGCTCGCCGGATCATCGGGCCCTGGAAGAACTCAAGCAGCACAACGGGAAGGTCACCGCGGCCGTCGCCGCCGCCTGGGATGCCGCCAAACTGCCCACCGAAAGGAGCTTCCTCCGTCAGAAGATTCGACAGGCCAAGCAAAAAAAGATTACAAACACACAGCCCCGCCCCGGGAAAGACGCCCGGCCCTGAAACAACGCTCATTCAGTTCCGCTCGGTATTGCCTCTCACGTCAGCGCTTTATCTCCAAAGGCAACTAACATGCGGCCGGGGGTCCGCCACCGTCATGACCACCTGTCATGCCGGGCGTCTCACCAGTCCGCCTTGCGGTCCGGCAGCGGATCGACCGTCCAGGCCATGCGATCTGCCAGCCGCTTCATCATCGACAGCTTCACCGGCGCGCAGGCCGCATCGTCCCAGCGGTTGGTCGTTTCGTCGGGATCCGCCTGAAGATCGTAGAGCTCGCCCAGGTCGCAGCCGTGATAGACCACCAGCTTATGGGCCTCGGTGCGCAGCATGGTGGCGTAGGCGGGCAGGTCATACATGCCGCTGGCATTGTAAAACTCGCAGTACACGTCCTCGCGATGATTATCCAGCGAGGCCACGCCGGTAAGCATGGGCCACAGCGAACGGCCTTGCATGCCCGCATGCCTGTCCATCCCGCATGCGTCAAGCAGTGTGGGCGCCAAGTCCACCAGTTCCACCAGCGATTTGGATTGACGCCCGCCTTGAATCATTCCAGGCGCCGAGATGATCAGCGGCATATGGACGATCGGCTCATAGAAATAAGGGCCTTTGAAGTATATTCCGTGGTCGCCGAGCATCTCTCCGTGGTCCGAGGTAAAGATCACTATGGTGTTGTCCAGTTGACCGATTCGCCTCAGCGATTCGACCATTCGGCCAACCTGGGTATCAATCAGCTCACACATCGCCCAGTAAGCCGCGCGACAGAGGCGATGGTCATGCTCGTTCATCTTCGAGAACGCATGCCTGGCTCTTCCCCCGTAGGGAGCCTCGTGGTCTATCGACTGCCAGATCGGTTTGTTCTCCAGCTCTCCTTCCACGTAATTGGGCAGCGGAATCTCCTCCAGCCTGTTCAGGTATTTTTCCAGGTATTCTCCGGGCGGGTCGTATGGATCATGCGGGTCGAACGTATTGACTGAAAACAGCCACGGCCGTTCGAACTTGGCGCAGCTTTCCATGAAATGAATGGCTTTCTCCGCACACCAGGTTGTGTGGTGAAGCTCGGTTGGCATCCCTGTCTTAATGAACTTGCTGCCTTCGAACGGACGGGAGCGAAACTTCTCGCCTCGTTCGGCCAACCATTCGATGTATTCATTCGTAGGCCAGTCGGGAGCAGGGTGGTGGGACCAATGGAACTCGTCGTAGCCGTCGTCGATCCGGCGCTCTGTCCCCTTGCACGCGGATGGATGGCAAGGCGACAAATGCAGCTTACCGGAAAGCCCGCACGTATACCCAGCCTGATGGAGAAGCGTGGTCACCAGGACCTCGTCGTCCGGGATGGATTGGCCGTTCTGCCGGCAGCGCGTGGTGCGTGGATAGCGGCCGGTCAGGAAGCTTGCCCTGCTGGGTGTGCAGAGGGGACATTGGCTGTAGGCGCGTTCAAACAGCACTCCGTTTCGAGCCAAGGCGTCGAGGTTCGGAGTCTGAACGAACTCATTTCCGTAGCAGCCCAGCGTGTCGAATCGCTGGGTGTCTGTGCAGATCCACAGTACGTTTGGTCGCTTCATGGACAGGGCCTCATATCATGGCGCACGGCCGCGGGCAATCTTGTCACGATTATACGTGCCGATCTGTCTGCGGGAAGGTTGGATTCGACTCCGACGCCCGCTGAGAAGGCAGGGCCCGGGGCTACGTTTATTCGGCCACTTGCAGGCCTCCAACGGTTCGTCGTCGAAAACTGGGGATGATTCGACAAACAACACCGTTGCAGGAAAGCCCTCAGCTCAATATTCTTGCTGTGAGCGAAGGCAGAATCATGGGAAACATTGCCGTCAGCCCCTGTAGTAATCCAGAGATGGCCCTGAACGAGGCCTTGAAGTCCTATGCCGCTTTGGGCTACCGGAAGTTCGAGGTCTTTACCGGCTGGGCCAACTCGCGTTTCGACCTCGAAAAGCCTCCGGAGTTCTATCTTAACAAAGGCCGACAGTACGGCATGGAATTCTCATCGATGCATCTGCCGCCGATTGAACAGGACATCGAGGCCGGCGTCGCTAACGCCGTCGAGGCAACAAGGTTCGCCGCGGCGATCGGCGCGTGTGTGGTCCTGTTCAAGGCGGCAACCGCAGAGGGCTATATCCGAGCCGCCCCGCCCTACCTCGATGCCATCGAAGGTCTGAACGTCACGGCCGTCCTGCAGAACCACGCCGGCACGGCCATCAGCACGCTGGAAGACTACGCGCGCGTGATCGAGGGCATTGGCGATGCGAGAATGAAGACGACGCTGGAGGTGGGGCATTTTCATTCCGTCGGGGTCTCTTGGCGGCAAGGGTGCGATCTGCTTGCAGAGACCATTGCTTTGGTTCACATCAAGGACCAGATCGGCCGGCAGCCCGTGCCGTTCGGGACCGGCAAGATCGACCTGCCTGGGTTGTTTTCGCACATGAATTCAGCCGGCTATACCGGCGATTTCGTCGTCGAGATGGAGCTCCGGGACGCGGAGAACACACTGGAGTGCCTCGGCCAAGCGGCCCGATATCTTCAGGAACATTGCCAAGGAGCGGAGCTTTGAGCGACCCGAGAATCTGCATCGTCGGAGCCGGCAATCTTTCCACACGGCGGATTTATCCCTACATCGGCGCCGCCGGGGGCCAACTGGTCGGCCTCTGCGATCTGGATCAAGACAAGGCCGAGACCAACGCCAGGCGCTTCGGCGGCAAGACATACGCCGACATGGAGCGCATGCTGGCCGCCGAGAAGCCCGACGGCGTAATCATTTGCATCGGCCCGGCCGAGCACGCCGAGCTGGCCCCGGTCGTGATGCGCATGGGCATGCCGGTGTATACCGAAAAGCCTCCCGCGGTCACCGCAGCAGCCGCCCTGGAGGTTGCGAAAGTCTCAGCCGAAACGGGCGTGCTCTGCACCACGGCGTTCAAGAAGCGCTACAGCCGAGCCTACGAGCGGGCCAAGGAATGGATCGACTCATTCCCGCCAGACGAGCTCTACTCGATTTCAGTGGACTACGCCTCCGGTCAATATCTGGACGACGGTTCGCCTCGCAACTCGCTTCTGCTGGACTTCAGCATCCACATGATCGACCTGGTGGGATATCTCTTCGGCCGGGCCAGTGAGGTCTTTTGCTTTGCCAAAGACAAGAACGCGTATGCCGTTTCCATTCGGTTCGCCAATGGCGCGGTTGGCGCGATAAACTTCAACGACGGCCGATCGTTCCAGCTGCCGACAGAGGAGGTCGAGATCACCGCCAAGGGAGGCAACTTCATGACGATCCACAACTGCTCCTGCTGGCGGATCGCCGAGAATGGAAAATCTCTCGAGTGGCGCCAGCCGCCCACCTTCATCAGCGCAGGCGACAGCGGCTATGAGACCGGCCACCTCGCCGAGATCGCCGACTTTCTGGCGGCCATCAAGCAAGGAAAATCCACCCGTTCGAACATCTACGAGTCGTACAAATCCATGGTGCTCTACGAAGCCATCGTCGAGTCGGCTCGCAGCGGCGCGGTGGTCGCCCCGCACTACCAGCAGCTCCAAGTTTAGGCGGTTGCAGCCGACAAGTTCGGCGGGGCCGCGGATACGGGAAACGGTCCCCTGCAGAATTGACAACTGTTAACTCGCAATCGACAATTGACGATTGAGCTTTCATGGCCAGCGCTTATCTCGAACGACGGTATCTGCTGAGCTTCGAAAGCCGCCGTCTGCCGCACATCTTTACCGACGTGCTGGTGATCGGCGGCGGCGCGGCGGGTTTGCGCGCCGCGCTGGCGGCCGGTGAATACGGCCAGGTAATCGTACTGAGCAAGGGGGGATTGCTCGATACCAACACGTATCACGCCCAGGGCGGGCTGGCCGCCGCGATGGGCCGCGACGATTCGATCGAATCGCACGTGGCCGACACGCTCAAGACCGGCAACGACCTGGCCGACGAGGAGGCCGTGCGGTACATGGCCTCCGCGGCACCGAGGGCGATCGAGGAGCTTCAGCAGTGGGGTTTGGAGTTCGACCGCCAGGCGGGCGAGTTGGAACTTGGCCGCGAGGGCGCCCACAGCGCAGCCCGCATCGTTCACGCCGAGGGCGACGCCACCGGCAGGGCGCTATCGGAGGTTCTCATCCGGCAAGCCAACTCAATGGCCAGCGTGAAGATCTTCGAGGAGTGCTTCGCAATCGATCTTGTGACGGACCCGCCGGCCGGCGGCCCGGCCGCAGCATGCATCGGGGCGCTGACCTACCATCCGCGATATGGACTTCAGATGATCCGGGCGCAGCGAACGATCCTCGCTGCCGGCGGGGCCGGGATGCTCTGGCGGGAGACGTCCAATCCTCCCAACGCCACTGCCGACGCAGTGGCCATGGCGTTCCGCGCCGGTGCGACGCTGGCCGACATGGAGATGATGCAGTTCCACCCCACCACGCTATACGTGGCCGGGGCCACGCGCTCGCTGATCTCCGAGGCCGTCCGCGGCGAAGGGGCCTACCTGGTCGATCGCCACGGCCGGCGATTCATGTCGGAGTTTCACGAGATGGGCGAGCTGGCTCCTCGGGATGTGGTCTCCCGGGCGATCCTCCAGCGGATGGCCGAGACCCACTTCACACACGTATTCCTCGACGTGCGGCACTTGGGCGCCAAGCACTTTGGGCAGCGCTTCCCGCAGATCGACGAGAAATGCCGCTCCTTCGGCATCGAGCCCGGCAGCGACCTTATCCCGGTCCATCCGGCCGCCCACTACATGATCGGCGGGGCGAAGACAGACCTCGACGGGCGGACTTCCGTGGCGGGTCTGCTGGCCTGCGGCGAGGCCGCCTCTACCGGCCTGCACGGGGCGAACCGGCTGGCGTCAAACAGCCTAACCGAAGCGCTTGTCTTCGGGCAGCGGTGCGGGCAGGCCGTCGGCGAAGCGCTCTCGCAGACTTCCGAGAGGCTCACCGCAGGTCAGATCGACTGGACCTTCGCCCGCCGGCAGCGCACCGAGCTGGACCTCGTCGACATACGCAACTCGCTGCGCTCGGTGATGTGGAGAAACGTGGGGATCGTCCGCGGCGGCGAAAGGCTCACCGAAACGCTCGAAATCATCGACTTCTGGGGCAGATATACACTCGACAAGGAGTTTACCGACCCGGCCGGCTGGGAGATCCAGAACATGCTCTCGGCCGCCTACGTCATCACCGAGTGCGCCTTGCAGCGGACCGAGACCCGCGGCGTGCACTACCGCAAGGATTTCCCGGAGAGCGACCCGGCCTGGAAGCGGCACCAACTCGTCCGTCGCACGGAACATCAACTCGTCGCCGGATGATCTTCCCTAGAAGCGCATTGTTGCCAGACCAAGACGCCCACGGATGGCCGTCCGCGGGCGTTTTTTTTTGCGAAATCTCGATCGCCACCTCATCGCCGCTCGCCGCGCAGATCCAGCCACGCAATCTCCTGCTCGGTCAACTTGATATCCACAGCGGCGGCGTTTTCGCGGGCCTGGCGCGCTGTGTGGGCCGCCATCAGCGGGAAGATGTTCATGGGTGAGCAAAGGGCGCAGGCCAGTGCGATCTGGGCTGCTGTCGCGCCTTTGGCCTTTGCTAGCTCCTCGGCGCGGTCCAGTCGCCGGAAGTTGGCCTCGCGGCAGTAGCAGCGGATGCATAGCGTATCGTCGTAATCCGTGAACGTCCGGAGGTTGTCACGCCGAAACCGGCCGGAGAAAAGCCCGCCCGAAAGGCTCGACCAGGAAAAAAACGGCAGTTGGCTCTGCTGGTACCAGTGGCGGGCGGCCTGGCCGTCTTGGCCGGTGATCGTCAGGCAACCGTCCCAGGGCGGCTCGTAGCACTCGGCCAGGCTGTAATGCACGCTGCTTATGGCGAAGCCCCTCAGGCCGCGGGCCGTGGCGTATTCGTTCGCCCGCTGGATACGCTGGTGGGTCCAGTTGGAAGCTCCAAATGCGCGGATTCGCCCGGCCTGAAGATGCTCGTTGAGCGCTTCGACGATCGGCCCGACGGGCTTAGCCGGATCGTCGCGGTGCGGCGAGAAGACGTCAATGTAGTCGAAGCCCAGGCGCTGGAGGCACTCGTCGAGATCGGCGGCCAGGTCGGTCGGCGTAATGCGCGGGCGGCCGGTGTAAGGGTGGCAGCCCTTCTGAAGCAGCACGATCTCCTCACGCAATCCGCGCGACCTCACCCACCGGCCAAAGGCGCTGTCGCTCGCCCCGCCCTGGTATACGTGGGCGCCGTCGAACGTGTTGATGCCCGCCTCGTAGGCCGCATCCAGCACCTCGAAGGTCTCGTCGAGCCTCTCCGTGCTGGCCATCGTTAAGCCTTGAACGATACGCGAAACCGGCTTATCCAGGTCGGCAATCTCGCCACACTCCACTGTCGGGCTCCTTCTTCAGTCCATGGGGTGCTCCAGCTACCACTGAGGGTGGCATGGCTTGCTTGCAAGCCATGTTCCCATAGATTGCCAACACGCTTTGCAAGCAAAGCGTGCCACCCGCCCACTGTCAGGCTCCTTACTGCTCCATCGGATACTTCAGGCCCCACTGGGCGCGAATGGCGTCCATGGTCTTCATCAGCTCGAGGGTCTCATCCAGCGGCATGATGTCGCTTTCGATCGTGCCGGATGCGACGCAGCGGCCGACCTCCTCGGCTTCATAGTTGTAACCGTTGCCGCGCACGGGAACGTCAAAGTGCTGGGCGTCTTTACCCCCAACGGCCAGTGTCACCGGCGAGCCGCGCCACCACGGGCCATGCAGATGGATTGCCCCTTCGGTGCCGAGTATCCATGCCTCTTGCGGCGTTTCGGTTCGCACGCCGCAGGTGATCGCGGCCAGGCGGCCGTCGTCGTAGCTAAGCACCACGGCGGCTTGCTCGTCCACGCCGGTGGCGCCGATATGGGCCTGGCCAGCGATACTCTCCGGCTCACCAAAGACCATCGATGCCAGCGAGAGTGGATAGACGCCCACGTCGAGCAGACCGCCGCCGCCCAGGGCCGGATTCAGATTCCTGCTTTCGACGTTCCAAGCACATCGATAGCCAAAGTCGGCCGTCAGCATACGCACCTGGCCGATCGCCCCGTCGGCCAGGAGCTGGCGGACCTTGGCCAGGCTCGGCAGGAAGCGCGTCCACATCGCCTCCATGCAAAAGAGTTTCTTGCGCCGCGCCAAGTCGATGACCTCCTGGGCCTGGGCGGCGTTGATCGTGAACGGTTTTTCGCACAGCACGGCCTTGCCCCCCTTCAGGCATAAGATGGAGTTTTCCTTGTGGAACGGATGCGGCGTGGCGACGTAGATGACATCCACGTCCGGATCGCCGGCCAGTTCGGCATAGCTGCCGTGGCGGCGCGGGACGTCGAAGCGGTCCGCGAAGGCATCGGCCGTCGCCTGCCTCCGCGAGCCGACGGCGATTAGCTTCGCTCCAGCGGCGTCCCTTAAGCCCTCGGCGAACTTAGCGGCGATACTGCCCGTACCCAAGATGCCCCATCGAAACTTCCCAGACATATGCCTCTTTCCGCCTGCAATCTCTCGCGGCGACCTGGGAAGCTCACCGCGCCTCTGGCATACTCTCTCATCCAGCGCGCCGCGGCTCCCGTCCCGCCGCGTTCACCCGGCCGGGTCACCAGTGGCTACTTGAAGCGTACGGCCTTGAACTTCTCCATCTGCTCCTTAATCGCCACCTCCGTCGGCAGGCGTTCCATGCTTGAAGCGCCGTAAAAGCCGTGGACGCCCTCGGTGCGCTGGAGGACGTACTCGGCGTCTTCAGGCACTGAGATCGGCCCGCCGTGGCAGAGGCAGATGATATCGCCATCGACGCCCCTGGCGGCGTCGCAGATCTCTTGCACCTTGGCCGGGGCCTCTTCCAGCGAGATCGCGCTGCTCGCCCCGATCGCGCCCTTGGTCGTCAGGCCCATGTGGGCGACGATCACGTCGGCGCCAGCCTCGGCCATCATCTTGGCCTCGTCGGTGTTGAAGGCGTACGGGGTGGTGAAAAGGTCCAGTTCGTGGGCCTTGCGGATCATCTCGGCCTCCAGAGAGTAGCCCATGAGAGTCTCTTCCAGATTCTTTCGGAACATCCCGTCGCAGAGTCCGACCGTCGGGAAATTCTGCACGCCGGAAAAGCCGATCTCCCTGACCTGCCGAAGGAAGATGTCCATCTGCCGGAACGGGTCTGTCCCGCAGACGCCGGCCAGTACTGGCGTGTCCTTGACGACCGTCAGCACCTCGCCGGCCATCTCCATCACGATGGCGTTGGCGTCGCCGTAGGGCATGCACCCGGCCAGCGAGCCGCGCCCGGCCATGCGGAAACGCCCGGAATTGTAGATGATGATCAGGTCCACGCCGCCGGCTTCCTCGAACTTCGCGCTTATGCCGGTCCCGGCCCCGGCCCCGACGATCGGCAAGTGGGCATCGATGCTCTTCCGCAGACGCTTGATAATCTCTTTCCTCGTAAACGCCATAGTTCGCTCTCCTGCCGTCCAACAGAATACACCGCAAAGATAGAAACGAAACTTCGACAGGTGTTGATTTATTGTTCCTCAGCGATCTCAGCGTTCTCTGCGGTGAGTCTGTTGTTACGTTTTCTTTGCCTTTTCGATCAGCGCCAGCATTATCTCCACCGCCTTGGCGGAAAATTCTTTGTCGTTGATGTTGCAGTCTATCTCGACGACCTCGATATCATCGCGGACGTTGGCCTTAATGGCGTCAAACATCGCCGCATCGGCCTGCCGGTCGCAGAACAGTTCGCCGTCGCCGTCCAGGATCGAGACGCCCTTCAGCGGGATCAGAAAGGCCACCGGGCCTTTTGCCGCGTTGGCCTTTTCGGCGAAGACTTTGCCCATCCGGGCGTTTTCCTCGACGTTGGTCCGCATCAGCGTCACCGAGGGGTTCCACTCATAAAACGTCCGCCCGGCGTCTTTGTACTTCTGCGGCACCGTCTCCGGCCCGCCGAAGTTGGCCATGTCCACGCAGCCGGGAACGATCAGATGCGGCAGGTGCATCTCGCCGGCTGCGCTTAGTCGCTGCGAACCAGCGTCGAAGACGCCGCCGCAGATCGTGTCGGCCCATTCGGTCGTCGTGATATCCAGCACCGCATCGACCAGACCCTCGCGTACCAGCGACTCCATCGTCTTTCCGCCGGTGCCCGTGGCGTGGAAGACCAGCACCTCGTAGCCTTCCTGCGTCAGTGCCTCCATGCAGGCGTTGACGCATTCTGTGGTGTTGCCGAACATCGAGGCGGTGATGATGGGTTTCTCGTCGGCGGCTGCGGGAAGCTCGGACTCCACCATCCCGCAGATCGCACCGGCTGCACGTGTGAAGATCATCCGCGAGATGCGGTTTATTCCCGCCACGTCCACGATCGACGGGATCATGGTGATGTCCTTCGTGCCGACGTATGCGGAGGTATCGCCGGCCGCTGCCGTCGAGACGCAGACCTTCGGCACGCCGAGAGGCAGTGCCCGCATGCCCGCGGCCACCACCGTCGTGCCGCCAGTGCCGCCCATGCCGATAATGCCGTCAAATTTACCCTCGTCGTAGAGGCGTTGGACCACGACAGGTGCCCCGGCCGCCATCACCTTCATCGCCTCGCCCCGGTCCTTCTTCTTGCGAAGCGCTTCCAGGTCGGCCCCGCCGGCTTTGGCTACCTCCTCGGCCGGGACGTCCACGGCAAACAGTTCCGTCCCGCCGAGCACGCCGGTGTTGACGGTCAGCACATCGTGGCCGCGAGCGAGGATCTGCTCGCGCAGGAAGGCATACTCCGGCCCTTTGGTGTCGAACGAGCCAACCATCAGAATAGTCTTGGCCACGATCTCTCCTTTCACGCTGGAGCGGTTTTCCGTCACTTTTTCCACGGCGGTCTCGAGGGCAGGTACGTCATGAATTCGTCGATTAGCTGCTTTTCGTAGTCGCCGGCGTACTGGCGGGTGAGAAACTTCTCAACCGCCTCCTCGAAGAACCGCTTCCAGGAGGCGGCCTCGTCGCCGGGGTTGACGGGGAAGAAGAGAAAGTCGTTGGCCTTGGCCGAGTTCATATCGCTCGGCGCGTCGCCGACCATCAGCACCTTGTCGGTGTCATACTTTCCGCCGGCACCGTACTGGAGGTGCTCTTTCTTGGAGCCCATCTCCTGCCCGCAGATCATCCGCACGTACTGGGCGATGTCGTGTTCCTTCCACTCGCGCTTGAGGGCCTCATCCGGCGTGGCGGATACTACGATCACGTCGGCGAGGTCCTGGAGCTTGGCCAGGCTCGCCCGGACGTGCGGGAAAGGCGGAACGTCGCGGACGATTCTACCGACCGTCTCGTTGACAGCCTTTGACCACTGAAGCGTGTGCTTCAGAACCGGGTCGTTGGTCTCGCCCACCCTGGCGGCCAGCGCGGGGTTGCCGAGGCGCGTCTCGCCCTCGATCCACTTCCGCAGCGAATCGACCTCGGGCGGCTTGTAGCCCCGTTCGATCGCTTCGGGGCGTTCGGCCAGCAAGTCGAAGACCATCACCAAGGCCGGAAAGCGATTGATGCCCCGCCACCAGCTGTAGAGGTTGACGAACTCGGCCGCCTCACGCGCGAAACGCGAGACCGGCTGGAGGGACCAGTAGTTGATAATGTTCGGGATGAAACACTCCTTGTGCTTGATCTCCATCGTGTCGAACGCACAGCCGTCCGAATCGATGCCGACGAAAAACTCCTTCGTCTTCTCCAAGGCCTTTAGCCTCGCTGCGTGGTCGGCCATTGTTTACTCCCAAGTCGATTTTCGATTTCCAATTTCAACTGCAAGACACAAGCGGGGATGGCCAGATCTCACGGTTTCCTGCTGGTTCGTTTCTTTTTCGTACTTCCAGCTCGCCGCATTCGGCTATCCTGCGCTTCGGAAGTTCCGGTGTCTTTCAATTGGAGATTGGAAATGGGAAATTGGCAATCCCTATACTCCGCTGTAGGCGGAAAATCCGCCATCAACGGGCACGACGATGCCCGTGACAAACTTCGCCGCGTTGCTGATCAGCCACAGTAGCGTTCCGATCAGCTCGGCCGGTGCACCGAACCGGCCCATCGGCGTGTGGTCGATGATCTGCTTTCCGCGGGCGGTCAGCTCGCCGCTTTCGGCCCTCAGCAGGAAGCGGTTCTGCTGCGTCTCGAAGAATCCAGGCGCGATGGCGTTGACACGGATGTTCGGCGAGTGCGTCTGTGCCATGTAGACGGCGAGCCACAGCGTAAAGTTGCTCACGGCCGCCTTTGCGGCGGAGTACGCCGCGATCCGCGTCAGCGGGCGGAAGGCGTTCATCGAGGAGATGTTGACGATCACGCCGTCGCCGCTCTCGGCCATGTGCCGGCCGAACGCCTGGCTGGCCAGCATCGTGCCCAGACAGTTCAGGTCCAACACCCACCGGATCGCGTCGGCCGGCAGCTCGAAGAACGTCGTCGGCGGCGTGCACGTGGCCTCGGCCTTGTTGCCGCCGGCGCCGTTGATCAGCACGTCCACTTTCCCAAGCTTCGCGACGGTTTCGTCGAGGGCCTTTTGCACGCTGTCCGGATTGAGCACGTCGCAGTGGACGCTTACCGCCTGGCCGCGGGATTTCGGCGAGTTCGATCGAGCCGTGGATTCGATCTCCTTGCAGAGCTCCCCGGCCGCGTCGTCCATGATGTCCAGGATGGCCAGCTTCGCACCGCGGGCGGCCAACGCACGGGCCATCTCGCCGCACAACACGCCGGCCCCGCCGGTAATCGCCACGCACTTGTCCGATACGTCAAAGAGTTTCGCTTCGCTTGTCATTGGTCATCCCTAAGCCTCGGCGCGAACAATCATATTGACAACGCCCACGGATTGCCATTCGCGGGCGTTTTAGAATTCGTCGCCAGTCACCTGCTGCGTTGTACGAACGGTTCCACGTGACGGCCGAGGTGGCGCTGAATCGCCGCGTAGTGGGCCTCCTCGTCGTCCCTGAGGGCGGCCAGGATCCGCGTTCGGAACTTCTCTCCGCCCTCGGCCGTCAGCACGGAGCCAAACGTCACGTGCAAGACCTGCCGTGCGTCAAAGCCGTCCAATAGCGCTGCAAGCTCGCTGTCTTTAACCTCGTCCGCCGGCGGAACCTTGGAAACGTCGGCTGAGACGTGGTACGTGGCCTTGTCGGTCTCATAGCGGCTGCGGGCGAAGTCCAGTATCTCGCCAAACAGCCCCGGATCGGTCCCCGCAATCGCACGAATGGCTTCGAGGTAGCTCGTACCGGCCGTCTTCAGGTGCACCAGCCCCCCGGTAAGCTCGGCCACGATCGGATAGATGCTGAATTTGTCCGACCCGCTGTGGATGGACATCTTGTATGGCCCGAGCGTTCGCGCGACGGCCACGTGCTCGGCGAACGACTTGGCGAACGCCTCAAGATCGCCGATATAGTCAACGCCCTTCTCGAATCGCCCGATGAAGCGAGGCGCCATCGACACCCACTTCACGCCCAGGCGCTTCAGCTCGGCGGCGAAGAAGTAATGCTCACCCGGCGAGGTCGGGCTTTGCGTTTCGTCCACGGAGACCTCCAGCTCAAACTCACCGGTAGCGGCCTGGCAGAGGTGGCGATACATGCCAACGGTGTGGGCGATGGCGTTTCCGTACTTGACGGCCGCCCTCAGATACGCCGCCTCGTCGAGTTCGATCTTCCCGCCGCTCTCGAGCGGAAAGGTTTTGCCGGTGTAGCTGCGGCGCAAGTCGTCGGGCGAGCTTTCCAGCGCCTCGAAATCCAGCGAGGCGAGCTTTTCAGCCAGCGCAGCGGCGTCGAGCTTGTCGGCGTCGTTATCGACGTGCGCCCCCGGATCGATCGTGAACATCGTAAAGCCGGCCGCGACGGTCAGTTCGATATCCTCCTCGCGCTGGAGGTGGTCGGCGTCGGAGCCAAAGCCTTCCGTGAAACCCTCCTGGAGCACGCCCCAGGTAGCGCAGTCGATGACCTCCTGCGGCGTCCGGGCGGTGCGCACCAGCTCGCGAATCGACTGCTGGGCGAGGATCACCGCTAAGCCCCTGCCGCGGACGGCGCGGATGTGGCCGGGGGCAGCCAGGCCGAGCCTGTCGCCCAGCCCAACGCTGGCGGCAAGGCCGATGCACCTCGGTGCCGTGTGAGGTACGGCAGAGCGAATCGCCAAGGCGTTATCGTGGTCCGTCGGGCCTATAACGATCCCGCGGCCGTCAATCTCGCCGGCCTTCTGGCCTTGGATCTCACCGGCGCCGACGCAGCCGAGGAGCTTTTCCCTCCCGCGCCGGGCCAGGAAATAGACAGCCCCGCCGGCCTCGACTAGGCTGGCCTCGTATACCTCCAGGCCCGTCGCCTTGCTCAACGCTTCGGTGTCCAAGGATATTCCCTTTCCCGCTCGGTCTTGCCCGGCGAGTGCTGTGCGGGCGGCCGGCGCTGGTCTTTCTTTGGCTTCCAATCCCACGGCCAGAGTTGCCACCAGGGGCGTTTCTTCGGCTGCGGCCTGCCCTTGCTTAGAGACGGCAGGTGCTTCCATCGCGAGCCGTCGGGGCGAAACTTCTCACCCGCAGGCCGCTCAAGGCGTTTCATCCGCGACCCGTCCGGGTGGAACCTCTCCGACTGCGTTTGCTGCACGCAGCCGCTCAGGCAGAAAAACAGTGCCAGCCCAATTACGATCCTCATCGTACGATTCCGCTTCAGACCCCCGAAGCGGCCTTTGCTTGGCTAGGCCTCGTACGTCCCGGCCGTCACGTCGCCGCCCGTGCCCGTCCAGTTGGTGTGGAAGAACTCGCCTCGCGGGCGGTCAACGCGCTCGTAGGTGTGCGCGCCGAAGTAGTCGCGCTGGGCCTGGAGCAGGTTGGCCGGCAGGCGCCCGCTGCGATAGCCGTCGTAATACGCCAGGGCCGAGCTGAACGCCGGGGCGGGCACGCCCATCTTCACCGCACGCGTGATCGTCCGTCGCCAGGCGCCCTGGCCCCTGCGGACGGCCGAGCGAAAGTACGGATAGAGCAGCAGGTTGACGAGGTTCGGCTGCTTGTCGAAGGCCTTCTTGATCTCGCCGAGGAACTGGCTGCGTATGATGCACCCGCCGCGCCACATCAGTGCGATGCCGCCGTAGTTGAGGTTCCAGCCGTACTCCTCCGCGGCCGCACGCATGAGTTGATAGCCCTGAGCGTAGGAGACGATCTTCGAGGCGTACAGCGCCTTGCGGATGTCCTCAAGGACCTTCGCGCGGTCGCCGGTGAATTTGGCCTTCGGGCCGCGGAGCGTCTTGGCCGCCTCCACGCGCTGCCCCTTCAAGGCCGAGAGGCACCTGGCGAAGACGGCCTCGCCGATCAGTGTAAGCGGCTGGCCGAGTTCAAGGGCAGTGATGGACGCCCACTTGCCGGTACCCTTCTGGCCGGCCGTGTCGAGTATCACGTCCACTATGGGTTGGCCCGTTTCGTCGGTCTTGGCCAGTATGTCGCGCGTGATCTGGATGAGGTAGCTGTCCAGCTCGCCGGCGTTCCATTCGGCGAAGACCTCGGACATCTCCGCCGGGCTCAACCCCATCGCCTGCATGAGCGCGTAGGCCTCGCAGATCAATTGCATGTCGCCGTACTCGATGCCGTTGTGGACCATCTTGACGAAGTGTCCGGCCCCGTTCTCGCCGACCCAGTCGCAACAGGGCTGGCCGTCGGCCTTGGCGGCGATGGCCTGGAAGATCGGCTTTACGTGCTCCCAGGCGTCGGGCGAGCCGCCGGGCATGATGCTGGGCCCGCGGCGTGCCCCCTCCTCGCCGCCGGAGACGCCCGTGCCGATGTAGAGCATGCCCCTACCCTCGACGTATTCGCAGCGGCGGATCGTGTCGTGGAAGTTGCTGTTGCCGCCGTCGATGATGATGTCGCCGCCCTCCAGGTGTGGCAGAAGTTTGTCGATGAAGGCATCTACGGCCGGCCCGGCCTTGACAAGCAGCATCGCCCGCCGAGGCCGCTTCAACGCCGCGACAAACTCCTCAATCGAATGTGTGCCGATGATGGTCTCCCGCCCCGCCGCCGGACCGCTTATAAAATCATCCACCTTGGAAACAGTCCGGTTGAATACAGCCACGCAATAGCCGTGATCGTTCATGTTGAGAACGAGGTTCTGGCCCATCACGGCCATCCCGATCAATCCAAAATCCGCCTGCGCTGCTGGCATTCGATCCACTCCTTGCATTAAAAAGGCCGAAACTCAGCCCAGCGTGCTATCCTACGCGCCAATTGGGCGTTTTCAACCTGAAAGACCGTTGCCTGAGCATAGAAGAGGCATCACTCGATTTCCGTACTCCGTTGAACTCTCGCGTGGCGGGACAGAGCCCCGCCGCGATACGATTCAACAATGTAGGTGAACCGAACACGGCTTGCGAGTCCCGATGCTTCGGGATGCCACACCTAAAGTCAATGCGTAGCCGGTAGGCTGGGTCGAGGCCGCAGGGCGAAGACCCACCTTTTCTTCAAATTGCAAATCGGGAATCGAAAATCGAAAATAGATAAGAAGGTGGGGCTCGCGCCCCAGCCCACGGCCGAGCACAGGTACGTAACCCATGAGCAGGGAACTTTTTCTCAAGGCTCTCACGCGGCCCAACCGCACGGGCAAAGCGGTGTTCGGGGCCGGCACGTCCATAGTCTGCAAGGAGCTCATGGAGGGTGCGGGCGTGTTCTTTCCGGAGGCGCATCTTGAGGCCGAGAAGATGGCCGCCTTGGCACTGGCCGGCCACACGATGCTCGGTTTCGACGTGGTCATGCCGCTGTTTTCCGTATGTCACGAGGCCGCGGCCATGGGCTGCAACGTCAACTGGGGCGGGCCGGACGCCATGCCGGAAAGCGGCAAGGCCATATTCAAAGTCGCCGACGACATTCGTATCCCCCCGGACCTCCTCCAGCGTCCGGGCTGTGCCGTTCCGCTGGAGGCCATCTCGATACTAAAAAAACGCCTGGCGGGCGACGCGGCCGTCTGCGGCAAGGTCTTCGGCAGTTGGACGCAGGCGTATCATTATTTCGGCATCGAGAAGTTTCTCATACTGACAATCGACAATCCCGCCGAGGTCCACCGCATAATCGAAAAGCTCCTGCCGGTGACCATCCAGTTCGCCAACGCCCAGATCGCCGCCGGAGCCGACTGCCTCCTGCTGGCCGACCACGCCACGCGCGACCTTTGCAGCCCCGCCGCTTACGAAGAGTTCCTCATGCGAATCCACGCCCGCCTGGCCGAGCAGATCGACTGCCCGCTCATCCTGCACATATGCGGTGACACCTCCGACAGGATAGGCATGATCGCCAGGACCCACCTGGACTGCTTCCACTGGGACACCAAGACCGGCAGCGCCGCCGAGGTCCGCAGGCTGGCCGGCGATACGCTCGCCCTGATGGGCGGGATCAGCAACTTCAAGCTGCTGGGCGGTGACGCCCAGGAAATCGCCGCCGACGCCGCTCGCGCCGCAAAAGAAGATATAGACATCATCGGACCCGAATGCGCAATACCACTCCAGACGCCGCTGGAAAACCTCAAGGCCATAACCTCGATTGGCAGGGAAATCACAGCCGACGGCCAAGGTTGAGATAGGCCGTCCCTGTTAGCCAAGCTTGCCAACGCAATTCGGCCGCGACCCAACGAACACGGCTTGCAGGTCCCGATGCTTCGGGACGCCACCCGCAAAGTCAACGAGGCATTTGCGCGGCGGGACAGAGCCCCGCCGCGCGAGATACGAATTAAACCTTGGCGCGGCGGGGCTCCCGTCCCGCCGCGTCTTTGACAGCAATCAATACTGTCACCAATCGGTGTCTATCTCAATAAGCTCGCGGCCGTCACGGAGATAGTTGTGGACACTAGAGTAGGGATAATCCTGGGGCGCTGTGGCCATTCGGGCCCGGACCGGATTCTCGTGCATGTATCTCAGGACGCTGCGCAGTTCATCGGCCGAGTCGATCCGGTTGTCGTCGTAGCGTCTCTCCCAGAGCTTTCGTCCGCGCGGTTTGAGCCTGTTCGTCCGGCTGGTCCAGGTCTTGAAGTCTCGCATAATGTCCGCTAGCGGCTGCTCTTCTTCCGGTTGGATCACCAAGTGGAGATGATTGTCCATCACCACAAAGCTATACAACCTGAAGCGACCTTCTTTTCGATAGAAAGCCAGGGCGTCGAGAATGCTTTTCTTCTCTTCGGGACTGGCCAGGTAGAACGCTCCACCGGTTGTCCTCGTAGTGACGTGGAAACTCAGCCAGTCGGCTTGACCGTGTCTGACCCTAGCCATGATTGTCTTTATCGCGCGGCGGGACAGAGCCCCGCCGCGCCACCATTCGCTTGCTTCTGTTACTGCGCGGGACAGAGCCCCGCCGCGCTACCATTCGCTTGCTTCTGTTACTGCGCGGGAGAGAGTCCGGCCGCGCTACAATTCAACAATGTAGGTGGACCGAACACGGCTTGCAAGCAAGCCGCGCCACCTCTAAAGTGAGTGACGCAGCGGAAGCGCAAAGGACAATTCCGAATGCTCCAGATATCGCAGGAATCGCGTGGGCGTTCTTTCACGGCCGACGGGCCCGGCATAGCGGCCCTGCAGGCTCAATTCGCAGCCGAGGCGAGCGGCTTTTTTTATCTGCTGAAGGCCAGGCATTCGGCCGCGCAGACGATCGCGAAGCTGTGGGCCTGGGCCACGGACGTCGGGTGGGATGCTGCTCTGGCGCCTCAGGACGCCGCCGGCGCGCTTCGCCACTGGCTGGGAAATGCGGATTGGGCAACGGTTTTTCCTGCTGCGGCGATGGAGGAAGGACGACGGCCGGCCGAGCAGATAGACGGCGAGCGTCTGGCGGCTGTCATCGAGAGGCTGCGTCAGCGCCACAGCGAAGGGCCACTAAGAAGCGAGCTGCCGGAAGACTTTCGAATCCTATGCCTCCCGAGTGAGAACAACCTGGAGGTACTGCCCATCTTCAAGGCCCTGGGCGGCAGGGTCAGGCACTTTGGGCCGGACGCGGACCTTGGCCGGCTTCGCTATTACGTCAACGACAGGCGATTCTGCCTGTTCGTCAGGACACCGGACGATACATTCTTCGGCCTTATCGGCGACGATCCTCTCGTGATAGATCACCTCAAGGCGGATTTTCTAAACGAATGGGAATCGCTGGCCGCCGATGCGTAGGAACAGATCCGCTGCCTCACGGCCGTGGCTCGTGGGTTGTCAGAATTCCCCCGCGGATGCGGCGCGCTTAAGAGGCCAGCGCCTCGGCGACGGAGGAATAGATGGCGAAGAGTTTGGTCAGGCGCGTTGTTTCCAGCAGTTCCCGGACGGCCGGCTGGGCGTTGGCCAGGTAGAACTTTCCTTTGTGGTGGCGGCTCTTTAGATACCCCACGATGATCGCCCCCAGGCCGCTGGAGCAGATGAAATCCATTTCGCTCAGGTCCAGGACGACCGTGGAGGGCTGCTTGGCGATAAGTTCTTCCAGCCGCTGCTGGAGATCCTCGGCGTCGCTGATGGTCACCGACCCGCATAGGCGAACGATTATCGCCTGATCGGATTCTTCCACTTCAAACTTGAGCGATGTGTCGTCTGTCGTTTCAGACATATCTAGCCCCTCAATAAGTTTTCGCCGCGATTAAGTCCTGTGTTTGACCATGTAGACCTGGCTGCCCTTTTCGCTGTATTGCACCTCGTCCATGTAAGCGCGCATCAGCAGTATGCCGCGGCCGCAGGGCTTTTCGAGGTTCTCATCCGCCCTGGGGTCGGGCACGGCGGCCGGATCGAAGCCATCCCCCTGGTCGGTGATGGTGATTTCGGTCTGCCGGCTGTTGACGTTGAAGAGCACTTCGATGGTCTTGGCCGGGTCGTAGCCGTTGCCGTGTTTGATGGCGTTGTTGAGCGCTTCCTCCAGAGCCAGCTTGATCGCGAACTTGGCCGCCTCGTCGTAGCCGTGCCGGGCCGCCTCGCCAAGCAGTGCTTTCTCGACCTCTCTGGCTGCCTCCAACTTGCTGGCTATCACCATTTTCTCTGCCAAGTATCGCTCCGGCGACGGTGCTGGCCCCTTCAGCTTAGGCTCGCCAGCGCTTCCTGGCGAGATTGATAAATCTGGAAGATTTCGTTGAGCCTGGTGATTACGAACACCTCGTAGATGCTCGGCTGAATGTTGCAAAGCCGAAGTTCGCCCTCCTTTTCGCGAACTCTCTTATGGAGCGTGATCAGCATGCCCAGGGCGCTGGAGGACATGTGCACAACGTTGGCAAAATCGACGACGATCTTCGGGTGGTCCCGCTCGGCCGCAAGCTTGTTGAGCTGCTGACCAATCTGCGCGATGTTGACCTCGTCGAGGATCTTTCTGTCGATCAGCTTGACCACCCTAACGTCGCCTTCGCTGGTTACGCTCACCGAGGGAATCTCCTGCTCCATGAAACGGATCTCCTCTGCATGAATAGTCCACCGGGGATCGTAAGGCTCGCTCTGGCAGCTGTCAAGCGAAGACTCGCAGCTCAGGCCTCGGCCAGCAATATCAGCAGGATGATGTTGAGAACCACGCTGGCGGCCAGGAGCACCAGGTAGACTGTCGTGCTCGATTCGCGGCCTTGTTGGGCTTCCTGCTCGGGCTCTTCTTCCACCGGCTTTTCCTCGGCCTGGTAGGCAAGTCCGCTCAGCACGCCGGCGTCGATCTGCCTGCGAGCCTGTAGAGGCGGCTCACCGGTTGCGATGGCCTCCAGGTCCAAGAGCAGGTCGGACGTTGAGGCGTACCGCCGGCCGCGATCCTTCGCCATCATCACCTCCACCACCTCGCCGAGTCCGGAGCTTAGCTCCGTGTTGAGGTGATCCGGCGGGATGAGCGTTTCTCTGAGATGCTTGTGCATGACGGCGGCGGGCGTGGGGGCTTCGAAGGGTACTCTGCCGGTAACCATGTGGTAGAGGGTGGCGCCGAGTGAATAGACGTCCGCCCGAAAGTCGATCTTCAGCTCGCCGCGGATTTGCTCAGGGCTGATGTAGTTGGGTGTGCCGAAGGCTCTGCCGGCCTCGGCCTCGGCGATCTCGGCGTCGGCGGCCACGCGGGCCAGACCCATGTCCGCCAGCTTGGCCCTGCCGTCCTTGGTAATCATGATGTTCTTGGGCTTGACGTCGCGGTGGATGAGCCCCTGGCGGTGAGCGTGCTCCAGAGCGCGGGCAATCTGAATGATGATCCGCAAGGCCTTTTCTTCCGCGAAGGCCTTTCCGGCAGCCAGTTCGTCGTAGAGCGTGTGGCCCTCGACGTACTCCATGACGAAATAGTGGTAGCCGCCGGCCTCGCCGACGTCGATGGCCTGAACGATGTTGGGGTGGTTGAGCTTGGCGGCGGCCTGGCCCTCCCTGTAGAAGCGCTCGACGTACTCGGCGTTCTCCGAGAGCCGTCGCGGCAGAACCTTCACCGCGACAACGCGGTCCAAACTCAACTGGCGGGCCTTGAAGACCGTCGCCATCGCACCCGAGCCGACGTTCGAAAGGATCTGATAGCCGGGGATCTGCCTGCCCTTGCGCGACTCCTCGATCTTGAACATGGCGCGGTCGATCTGCCGCTGCGTGACCATGCCCTTGTCGATCAGAACGTCGGCGAGTGTCTTGGACTTGTCGTCCTCCTCGCGCTCGGCCCTTAAGGCCATGCACTCGTCCACTTCCGTCCGAGTGGCAAGGTTCTGCTCGACCACCAGCCGCCCCAGCTCGGTGTCGAGCGAAGCCAGGTCGATCTCGTCGGGTCTCTCAGCCGTCATCGCCTGCCTCAGATGTGCCCGGTATGACTTTGGTTTCCGATGGCCCTACGGCTCAGCAGGATAATCACGTAAACATAGCCTCAAAACTAGCGAACCGTCAAGTAGCGATCTAAGGTTATATATTTATTATGATCTTACGCTCTCTGCCGCGGCCCGGTCGTACATCCAAGCCGCGCCGAGCCGGCTGCTGTATAACCCTTTCAGGACAAACTGCCTGCGGATCTCCCAGCACAGGTGGCACTTGGCAGCGTATCCGCTTCGGGGCACGTATTCAGCCGCCCGCGCCTCATCCAGCAGCCCTACCGGCCCTTTGGCGGCCAGCGCAGCTACGATCGGTCTGGCGGCCCGGTCGCCGTGCTCGGCGTCCAGCCGCCGCCAGAGCTCCGCGACGCTCTGCCGGCCAAGCCGGCCAAGCACGATCCCCGCACAGGTGCCCGGCATGACCCGCCCGGCGCCGTCAATGTGCACGTGCTTGGACCGCAGCAGCGGCTGCCTGCAAGGCTTATCGTCAAATTCCTGCACCGGCCTGAGTTGCACGTGCTCACTGAGCAGCTCGGCGGCCCTGCCGTTGAACCTATCGCGCCGGTGGGCTCCATAGCGGCCAAAGACGGCCTGCCGCTTCGCTTCACTCAAGGCATCGGTGTCGAAGCCGTCTTGCAGCCAATCGCGCCAGCGAACCTGCACGCGCTGGCTGCCTAGCATCTGCTCAGCCACGCGGGCCAGCAGCCGGCAGCGCTCGATCGGAACGAACTGCTGATGGTACGGATCGGCCGAAATGGAGATCTTCACCACTCCCGCGGCGTCCAGGGCAGCCAGACGCCGGCGAATGAGTTTTTCGTCGCCGGCCCAGAAGCCGTTAGTCTCGATTTTTTGTATCGGGGCGAGCTTGTCTTGCTGACCTCTGCGACAGAGCTCGATGAGCCGCTGCCAGTTGCCGAACGGCTCGCCGCCGGAGAGGTGCACGCGACAGCCGTGCCGCGAGGCCTCAGCCAACTGCCGCCAATAACTCAACGCTTGGGCGACGCTCATTTCTTCGCCGCATTCCGGCCCACTGCAAAGATAACAGGACGCACAGCGGGCGTTGCACCAGTAGGTCAGCAGCAAACCCGCTGAAGACCAGTGCTTGACGGGCATCGGATCGGATCGTCTCTCGCTCGCCATGAGAGCATTGTACATTTCCAAGTTAATAAGAAGTTGGTAGAATTCTGGCTATCGGAACGAAGTCCTTAGCTATGGGAGCTAAATATGTCTGGAAGATTCTTAGAGTTTCGTTTCCTGACCGTCGCGGCGGTGTATTTGGTCTGCTTTTCGTATGCGGGCGCTCAGGCGACCAAGCCGCAAGAAAAGGCCAAGGCCGAAGAACCTCAAACACAGGCGACCAAACCCGCCGACCTCGAATTGACAACCAAGGAAAGCGAAGACCGGCTGCGGCCTAGAATCGCCCACATGCGTCTGGCCGGGCGGGTGCTGGAGTCGCCGCCGGGCTTTTCGCTGTTTCGCGACCCGTCGAGGGAAATGACGCTGCGTGACTGGCTACAGCGGCTGGCCAAGGCCCGCAACGATAAGCGCATCTCCGCCGTGGCGTTGGAGATCGCCACGCCGCGAATGAGCTGGGCACAGGCCCAGGAACTCGCCGACGCCATCCGGCGCCTGGAGAAGAAAAAACCCGTTTACGCTTACCTGGCTTCCGGCGGGCCAAATCAATACCTCGTCGCATCGGCGGCCAAGCACGTCTCGATGGAACCGGCCGGGACGCTGTGGATCACCGGCCTGGCCGCGGAGCTGTTGTTCTTCCGCGGAACGCTGGATTGGCTGGGCATCGAGCCGCAGTTCATCCAAGCCGGGCGTTATAAGGGCGCAGTCGAGCCGCTGACCCAAAGCAAACCCAGCGACGAAATGCTCCAGATGTACAACTGGATCCTCGACGATCTCCACGATCAGTTGTGCTTGCAGATCGCCTCTCACCGCGCGGAGGCCTTAGGGGCTAACGGCGCCGCGGCCGTCAAGAGGGCCATCGACCAAGGCCCGCTGCTGGCCGAGGACGCACACCGACTGCGACTCGTCGATCAACTGGTTTCGAGGATGGAATGGCGCCAGGCAGTCGGCAACAAGCTCCTGCCCCAAGCGGCCACCAAGCCATCGAAAGAACCCGAAAAGCCGAGGTACGTCTGGCGGAAAGACTACGGCCGCAAGTCGGCCAGGGCGGGTGATCTTTCCAACCCGTTTGCCTTACTCGGCATGCTGCTGAGGGGCGGGCCGAAACAGGAACCGCGCGATCCGACGGTGGCCATCATCTACGCCGACGGCATGATCGTACGCGGACGCAGCAGCGAGGGGCTGCTTGGCCAGCGGCTCGTCGGGGCCAAGACGATCGTCGATGTGTTCAACAAGGTTCGCAAAGACGATCGCGTCAAGGCCGTGGTCTTTCGGATCAACTCGCCGGGCGGCTCGGCCCTGGCCAGCGAGCTGATCTACCAAGCGGTAAGAAAGTGCGCCAAGAAAAAGCCCGTCATCGCCAGCGTTTCGCAGATGGCGGCCAGCGGCGGTTACTACATCGCCGCCGGCGGGCAGACGATCTTTGCCAACAGCTCGGCCCTGGTCGGCAGCATCGGGGTGATCGGCGGAAAGTTGGCGATCTCCGGCCTGCTGGAGAAGATCGGCATCACCCGATACGAGCTGACGCGTGGACGAAACGCCGGCCTCTGGCTGACGCGGCCGTGGAACCAGCGCGAACAGTCCGTGATTCGAAGCTACGTCCAGCGATGGTACAAGATGTTCGTAGAGCGTGTGGCCACGTCGCGCGCCGGGCGGGTGAAGGACCTCGGCGGCGTGATTGATGGGCGTCTCTTCACCGCCCGCCAGGCGGCGGAAAATGGCCTGATCGATCGCGTCGGAACCCTGCGCGATGCGGTTGCCGCCGCACAGAAGGCCGCCGGGATCGAAAAGAGCTACTTCATCACGCTGCCGCGGCCACGCACACTAATCGACCTGTTGTCCGGCGACGACGAAGCCGCCTCCGGGCCCATCACGCCGGCGCAAATGCGTCTGTTGCGGCCAGGTATTCGCGGATCTGCCGGGGTAGCGTATTTGCTCAACCTCGCGACCCTGCTGGAAGCCGAAACGGTGCTGGCTGCCATGCCGTACTGGTTTGCGGTCCGGCGGTGAGGCAGGTGACGGACAAACGAAGCGATGAAACCCTTCAACCTGTTCGTCTATGGAACGCTGAGCAACCGTGCCGTCTTCCGGGCGGTGTTGGGCCGCCAACTCGTGCGCAGAGCCCAAGAGGCCGACAACGTCGATAGCTTCTACGCCCGCCGCGCCGTCCTCGACGATTACAAGAAGGTCTCCCCCGACAACACCTACCTCTACGCCGTGCCCGACCCGCACGGGCGCATACGCGGATATCTCATCGGCCCGCTGCCGGGTGAGTGCATGTCAGCTCTGCGTCGCTTCGAAGGGAAGAACTACCGCCGTCTGCGCGTACGCGTTCAGACCAAGGACGGGATCGAAACGGCCGTCGCCTTCGTCGGGGACGTCGAGCAGATGCAGCACTCGTTCGGCCATCAGTTCCGCGACCCGCTCAAACAGGAGATACTCCTGGAGGCCAAGATCGAAGCCGTGCTTCAGGAGGCTCAAAAGGAGCAGCTGCCCACCGACGCGCAACTCCCGCGCCGGGCGGTCGGAGAGCTGCACGGGCGGACCATACGCGACATCGTCCGGAGGCACTTCGAGGCCGGCGGGATCAGCGACTACGCCATCCGCCATTCCATCAAAGACACGCCGCTTCGGGACTTCACGCGCATCACAGCCGACCCGACCGCCAAGGCCCTGGCGCCAAACTACCTGGTAATGGTCACCCGCCAGGTGATCTTCAACGAAATCGAAGAGCAAATTCGCAAGGAGTTCCGCTTCGAACTCGACCAGATGCAGCTTGGATCGGAATACTACGAGCGCACGATCAGCTCCCTGGCGGCGTTGCGAACCCTCAACGGCTCCGCCGAGTGGCTTCACCTGCTGACCGGCGATTGCCTGAACGACTTAAGCTTCCAGAAAAACCACCTGATCGATTTCGTCGCCCGGGCCGTCGAAGCGGCCGACTCGGTCTATAACTCCAAACGGGCAAAGGCCCAGATCGATTACGTCCGCAGACACATGGGCCGGGGATACATCCCGCTGGGTACGGAGCTGGAGTTCTCCAATATCGGCCACGGCGTCATCCGCGACCCGAAGGGTCAAACCATGCAGGAACGCAAGTACGACAGCTTCCTGTATTTCGACGATTTCGGCCTGGACGTGCTGACCTGGAAGCTGGGCGGGCACATCGACGACCACCACGAGAAGGCCCCCGGCCGACCGCGACGCGGATTCTTCCAGCTCGCCCCGGGCAGCCTGTCGATCGAGGCCAACCTCTCCAAACCCGTAACCGACGATCCCTGGTTGCTGAACCAACTGATCCACGAACTCAGGCAGTTCTACCAGATCTCCCCGCACAGCGTTCACATTTCACTCCAGCTTCGCAGCCGGCAAAGGCCGTTGCGCGACCGGACGCTGCCGCTTTCGATGATGAAGTGTCTCTTCGCCATCGCCGGCGACCCGCAGCGCGATGAAACCGGCCACTGGCGCATCAACAGGCTGATCAATGACGAAATCATCTCCACCGATCCGAGCCCCGGCATGCTGTTTTCGGATATCGCTCGCCGCCACAGCAGCCAGGCCGATGAGGAGGAACTTGTCCGAGCAGACCAAGATGCCGGGCGATACGTCCAGCAGTTCAAGTTTCTGCGTCTGGCGCCGGAGCTGAACTACGAGCCGATCGCGATGGCACTCAAGGGCCTCCAAGTGCGGCTGCGCCCGGGCAGCTTCCTGAAGCCGCGACAATACCAGGACAGCCCAAGGCACAGGAAGCTCTTCGAGCAGCTTACCGCCTGGGGAGGCGATCCAGAGCCGATCCCAACAGGGCAGGTCGATTCATTCCTGGAGTGCATCCACGAGGGCCTGCTTTCCGAGCGTCGTGGCCGCCCGGCCCACAGCGAAGCCTACATCGCCTGGTCGCTCGACCAGATCCGCTCAATGCTGGAGAAGTTCAGCGTCCGGGTGTCGGAGTAAATCGGCGCAGCAAGAGGCCAAAAAGTAGAATGTCCCTTTTCTGTCCCCTTTTCTGTCTTGGCGGATCTGTGTTACCTTCCCTGACCCCCGCCGGGGCCCGTGGTGGGTTGAGATACGGCGTGCCGGCCGGTCAGGATGAAGTTTGCGTAGGCCTGCATGAGCTTGTCGTCGGGCCTCATCTCTTTAAGCCTGATCGCTGCGCGTTTGGCGTGTATCCGACGGTCGAGATTGTGGTTGATAAACGCAGATAGGAACACCAGCCGCCACTCAATCGCTTCTTCCCCCTCCAGCCGCTTGTCTACGCGCCGGAGTTGTTCGGCCACGACCTCCTCGGGCAGTATGGCGCGCAGATCCAGGCGGGTTTCCATCAGCGGCGGCAGCAGGCGCATCGCCTTGTGCAGCGAAATGGCGGCGCTGAGCGGCTCACCTGCCCCGAACAGCGCCAGGCCAAGCCCGACGCGGGGCAGCGGATTGGCTCGATTTATCCAGATCGCCATTTCGTACTGTTGGGCCGCTTCGTAGAACTTCCTGGCCTTGAGACTCCTTTCCGCCATGGCCATGCGACGGTTCAACATGTCCGTGCCCCGGCCGGCCAGGCCGCCGATGACTATCGTGCCTCCGGCCGGTTCGACACTGACCAGGTCGCGGCGTTTGCCCGCCGGCCGCTTGCGCTTGGGGGCGATCACGCGTGGTTCTGCGAGCGATTCGGCCAAGTCCGGGCGCCCCAACATATCGAGTGCCTCGCTAGCCTGCTCGGCCGCCTGCTTGCGGACCCGCTGGCGATGGCGGAGGCGAATGAGCAGATCCAGATATACGTCCTGGTTGATCTCCGCGGACTCTTCTTGCGGTGCGACGATGGGCTGGCGCCCTTGGGTTTCCGGCTGCTCTTCGGCCGCCACCTCCTCCGGAAGCTGCTCGGGTGGCACGATGGGTTCTACCGGCTCTTCGTCGGCGGTCGTATCAACCGCGGTATCTATGCGAGTCTCGAGGCGGGTTTCCACCCTCTCGTCGCGGTAAGCCAGCGCGGCCAGTTCGCGGATGAGCCTTTGGCGCTCCTGCCGGCCCAGCACACCGAACGGCGCGTACGCGCCCGGGCGCGAAATGATCTGCCCGGCCTGCTGGGCCCAAGGCGGCATAGCGGCCGTTGAGGGGGCAGGGTAAAACGGCACGGGCGAGATCACCCGCCCCGCCAGCGGATCCACTACCGGCTTGTATTCACGCGTGACTTCCGTATAGAGCCTCTCGGCCAGGGACGGCGCGGGGCTGGGCGTGCGAGGCGCTGAGGTACCAGGAGCGGTCAGCCCGGCCATTATACCCCGCAGGCCGAAGGCCGTGCTGGTCCGGTCGTAATACGGCGCGGGGCGATAAGTCGCACTACGGAACACCTCCGTCAGGCCCACCGATTGCCGGCGGAACGTGCTCAAGCCCGCCGACGGCAGGTCCAGGCGAAGTTCCTCCGGCGCCTTGTAGCCAGGATCTCCACGAAACGCACGCAGGCCAGTCACCTGACCCGTGATGTAAAGCTGACTGTTGAAGCCCAGACCGCCTACCGGGACGTTGTAGCCGCCGCTGCCGACGTGAAAACTCGAATCGAGGGCCCTGCCATCCTGCGTCCGAACGGGCTGGGCCAACCCGGCCGTCGAGGCAACCACCACGGCCGCTGCCACGATCAGAACCGGCCGATCTTTCCAAGCCATTGCTGCATCCTTCGGGCGAATTCGCCACACCAGCCATCGGCATCAGCAGGCGGGTCGCTATCCGTTTGTAACCTGCTCGCCGCCCGCCAAAGTAGATTGTACGTCGTCTGAGCGGAATTTCAATCTGCGCGGAGCCGGCCCGCGCCGGGGCCTCGGCCGTGCCAGGCGAAATCCCCACCGCCTGCCGGCTATTCTTCTCCACCTGCGTGCCATTTACTGCTCCTGGCGGGGCCTCAAAGCCCTCAGCACCGCGTGGCGTCTCCTGCCCCCTCCGGACTCGAAGCCCCCAACGCCTTGAAATCCGCCGGCGATGTTTCTATCGGCACATCGAACGCCCCACCTACTTAATTCTACGCGCCGCGACCGAACTTGGTTCTCCACTGGCAGCAGGTTTCGTCCCTGGGGAAGGTTGCCTGGCCTGGTCCGGAAAAGATATGATTGGAGGGGCGAGAATTTCTTAGGTGATTGCCGGAGTCCTGAGAGAAGACGGCTGCGAATGGTATAATCTTCCTGGTGGCGTTTGCCGATCTAAATGGGTGGTTGGGATGCGGTTGTTTTGCCTTTGAGAAAGGGCTCAAATACGGCCGGCCGCTACGGTCATGGCCGACAGGAGCGTTATGCGACCGCTCAGGACCTTCACGATCGAACCGGCCCTTCCGGAAGAGCTCTCTCCGCTGCTGGAGATCGCCCACAATCTCCGGTGGTGCTGGCAGAGCGATTCGTTGGAGCTGTTCCGACGTCTCGATCAGGACGGCTGGGAGGACTGCTACCACAACCCGGTGGCCATGCTCGGCCGCATCGACCAGCATCGCCTGACCCAGATCGCCGACGACGAGGGTTTCCTGGCCCACTTGACCAGAGTGCACGCCGACCTGCGGGCATACATGGAGAAGCCCGGCTGGTGGACCAAGACCTACGGCGGTTCGCGCGGGCCGTTGGTGGCATACTTCTCCGCCGAGTTCGGCCTCACTGAATCCGTAGCCATCTACTCCGGCGGTCTGGGCGTCCTCAGCGGCGACCATCTCAAGAGCGCCTCGGAGCTGGACATCCCACTGGTCGCCGTGGGGCTGATGTATCAGCAGGGCTACTTCCGCCAGCGGCTGAACGCCGACGGCTGGCAGTTGGAGCTCTTCCCTCGCAACGACTTTCCTAATATGCCCATCGAACCGGTCCGCGATGAAGAAGGCCGGCAGATCGCAGTCGAGGTGGAGATGCCCGGCCGGGCCGCCAAGGCGCAGGTCTGGCGGATTCGCGTTGGGAGGATCAATCTCTACCTGCTGGATACCAACGTGCCGGAAAACTCACCGGAAGATCGGCACATCACCGCGCAGCTCTACGGCGGCGATCAGGAGATGCGCATCCGCCAGGAGATCGTCCTGGGCATTGGCGGCGTGCGGATGCTGCGGGCGTTGGGCCTCGCCCCGAAGGCCTATCACATGAACGAAGGGCATTCGGCGTTTCTCAGCCTGGAGCGCATCCGGCTGCTGATGGCCGAGCAGGGCGCGACGTTCGACGAGGCGCGTGAGGCGGTGGCGGCCTCCAACGTCTTCACGACGCACACGCCGGTCCCGGCCGGCAACGACGCCTTCGAACCGTGGCTGATCGACAAATACTTCTCGGAGTACTGGTCGCAACTGGGCCTGACGCGCGACGAATTTCTCGCCCTCGGCCGGCAGGAACCGGAAAACCAGGACGAGCCGATGAGCCTGACCGTGCTGAGCTTGCGGCTGAGCGGCTTCCGCAACGGCGTCAGCCAACTGCATGGCAACGTCAGCCGGAAGCTCTGGGCCGGCGTCTGGCCGGGGTTGCCACAAAACGAGATCCCGATCATCAACATCACCAACGGCATCCACACCCGAAGCTGGATCAGCCACGAGCTGGCCGAACTCTACGACCGCTATCTCGGACCCGACTGGCATGAGAAGCCCTCCAGCATGGAGGTCTGGAAGGCGGTGGATCATATTCCGGACACCGAAGTGTGGCGGACCCACGAGCGGCGCCGCGAACGCCTGGTGGCCTTCGCCCGACGCCGGCAGGTCGCCCAGCTTCGCAAGCGCGGAGCTGGCGCGGCGGAACTGGCCCAGGCCGAAGAAATCCTCGACCCGGAGGCGCTGACTATCGGCTTTGCCAGGAGGTTCGCCACCTACAAGCGGGCGAACCTGATCCTGGCCGACACCGAGCGTCTGGCCAAGCTGCTAAACGATCCCAAACGGCGCGTGCAGATTCTCTTCGCCGGCAAGGCCCACCCGCGCGACAACCCGGGCAAGGACCTGATCCGCCAGATCGTCCACGCCACGCGCCAGGAGCCGTTCCGCAGATCGATCGTCTTCATAGAAGACTACGACATGAACGTCGCCCGTTACCTGGTTCAGGGGGTGGACATTTGGCTTAACACGCCGCTTCGCCCGATGGAGGCCTCCGGCACCAGCGGTATGAAGGTCGCCGCCAACGGCGGGCTGAACGTATCCATCCTCGACGGATGGTGGGCCGAAGGCTACGAGCCGGAGGTCGGCTGGGCCATCGGCTCGGGCGAAACCTATGACGATCTGGAATACCAAAACACCGTCGAATCGCAGGCCCTTTACGATCTGCTGGAAAAGGAGATCGTTCCGCTGTTTTACGATCGCGGCCCGGACAACCTGCCACGCCACTGGATCGCAAGAATGAAGGCCACAATGGGCAAGCTCGCACCGATGTTCAACACCAACCGCATGGTCCGCCAGTACGCCGAGCAGTTCTACGCGGTGGCCGCACGGAGATGGGACGAGCTTACCGGCGACAATCTTGCCCAGGCCAGGCAACTCAGCTCCTGGCGTAGCCGGCTGCGCGAGCAGTTCGCCAACGTGAACGTCGAATCCGTCAGCGACGACATGGATGCCGGCGGCGGGGCGCGCGTCGGCAGGGACGTCTGCGTCGAAGCGGTAGTCAACCTCGGCGCCCTGGAACCCCAGGACGTGCAGGTCGAACTGTATTTCGGGGCGCTGGACGAGGACGGCCAGCTCAACGAGGGCCGGCCACTGACCATGGAACAGGGCGAAAGCACCGACAACTGCGTCCGCTACGCCGGACGAATGCCCTGCACCCGCAGCGGCATGACCGGTTATACGGTTCGCGTCCGGCCGAAACACCCCGCCATGCCGGACTCGCGTGAACTGCCGATGATCCGGTGGGCATAACCCCACGAAAAATGATGAATGAAAAGCGTCAAATGTAAAACCCCCGCTTGGCCCGCGCACATGCGGCGATTTTCCCGTGACTCTTTGAGATTTACCGCTCAACATTCGCCGTTCGGAAGCCATCGGTTTCCGTGGATTTACACAAACGACCTTGACTTTCGCCACCCCTGGGATACGCTGTAACGAGAGATGCAAGCGGAACCGAAGGCCGGTACACGAATGAATCCGAATCTTACGACGACGACCACGTGCTAGTTGGCCGCTGCGGGACATCCCGGGCGGCGCCGGTTGTTGGTCTTTCGGACCTTCGTGCACCGGCTTTGCTATTGCCAGCCGGTGCGCCTTTGAGGGCTTGGCCCGGCGCGGCCGCAAGAGGCTGATCATGTCGGTTACGGTCCAACTGCCGGACGGCACCAGCAAGCAGTACGACGGCCCCGTGACAGCGGCGCGAGTGGCCGAAGAGATTTCCCCGCGCCTGGCGGCCTCGGCCGTGGCGGCCAACGTCGACGGACAGCTGCGCGACCTGTCAACTGAGCTTACCGAAGGCAAGCACAAACTGAAAATCGTCACCGATCGCGACGAGGAGGCCCTCGAGACTCTCCGCCATACAGCGGCCCACGTGCTGGCCCAGGCGGTGGTGCGCCTCTACGGCAAGGACGTGCAATACACCATCGGCCCGCCGCTGATGGACGATTTCCAGTACGGCTTCTACTACGACTTCGACTTACCCGCCCCGATCGGCACCGAGGACCTACCCAAGATCGAACAAGAGATGCGGAAAATCATCTCCGAGAAGATCCCCCTCCAGCGGATGGAGCTGCCCGTCGAGGAGGCTAAGAAGCAGCTTAGCCGGCTCGGCCAGGGCTACAAGTGCGAGATGATCGACGATCTGGTGCGAAACGAGCACGTCGAGACGGTAAGCCTCTATCGCCAGGGCGACTTTCTGGACATGTGCCGCGGGCCGCACCTGCCCGAGACGGGCAAGGTCAAGGCCTTCAAGCTGCTGACGACGGCCGGGGCGTACTGGCGAGGCGACGAACGCAACAAGATGCTCACCCGCATCTACGGCACCGCCTTCTTCAACGATAAGGCCCTCGCCGAGCAGCTCGGGCGCATCGCCGAGGCCAGGAAACGCGACCATCGCGTCATCGGCAAGCAGTTGGGGCTGTTCCTGATCAACGAGAGCGTCGGTCCGGGCCTGCCGATGTGGATGCCCAAGGGTACCGTCATCCGCATGGAGCTGGAAGGCTGGCTGCGCAGCGAGCTGCTCAAGCGCGGCTACCAGCCGGTCATCACGCCACACATCGGCAAGCTGGAGATGTACAGAACCTCCGGCCACTATCCATACTACGAGCACGGGCTCTTTCCGACCATGGAGCTGGGCGACGCTGACGGCTACCTGCTCAAGCCGATGAACTGCCCGCACCACATTCAGATCTACAAGGCCGTCCAGCGCAGCTACCGGGAACTGCCTATCCGGTTCTCTGAGTTCGGCACGGTGTATCGATTTGAACAGTCCGGCGAGCTATCCGGGCTGACCAGGGTGCGAGGCTTCACACAGGACGACGCCCACATCTTCTGCACGCACGAACAGCTCGAGGCGGAGGTCGAATCGTGCGTGGACTTAACCAAGCTGGTGCTTTCTACCCTCGAGCTGGACGACTACCGTGTCCGCATCGGCCTGCGCGACCCGAACGACTCCAAGTACGTCGGCGGCCCCGAACACTGGGACCTGGCCGAAGAGAACCTCCGCCACGTGGTGCGGAAACTCGATATGAACTACGTCGAGGAAATCGGCGAGGCGGCCTTTTACGGGCCGAAAATCGACTTCGTCGTAAAAGACTGCATCGGCCGGGAGTGGCAGCTCGGGACGATCCAGGTCGACTACAACCTGCCCGAGCGATTCGACCTGGAATACATAGGCGCCGACAACACCCCGCACCGCCCAGTGATGATCCACCGCGCGCCGCTCGGCTCGCCGGAGCGATTCATCGCGATCCTGATCGAGCACTTCGCCGGGGCGATGCCGCTGTGGCTGGCGCCCGTGCAGGTGGCCGTGCTGCCGGTCAGCGAAAAGACAAGCGATTACGCCGCTAAGGTCGCCGAGAAACTGCGGGTGGCCGAAATCCGCGTGGAACTCGACGACTCGCCGGAAAAGATCGGCGCCAAGGTCCGCAAGGCCACGCTGGCCAAGGTGCCGTACATGGCCGTGATCGGACCGAAAGAGGCCGCCGCCCGGAGCGTCGCCGTCCGCCACCGCACCGCCGGCGACCAGGGCCCGATGGACCTGGATGCCTTCACGGCCGCCCTTCGCGAAGAAATCGACTCCAAAGGCAAACGCCCACTTGGCGGGCGGAAGGCAAAATAGAATATAATGGTGGAGAGCCTGCCCGGTTTCGGACCCGCGTGGGCCGGCCGGCAGGAACCGCAAGAAGGAGAACAACAATCGAACGGAACCTACGTCGTAACGAGAGAATCCGCATCTCCCCCATCCGCCTGATCGACGAAGACAATCAGCAGGTGGGGGTCATCGAGACCAAAGACGCTCTGGGACGGGCGCGAGAGGCGGGGATGGACTTGGTGGAGGTCGATCCGCAATCCAAGCCTCCCGTCTGCCGCATCATGGACTACGGCAAATGGAAGTACGCCCTGCGCAAGAGGGAGCAGAAGTCCAAGGCCAAGCGCCACGCGGCGGAACTCAAACAGATTCGCATCAAGACGCCCAAGATCGGCGAGCACGACCTTGAGATCAAGATCAACCACGCCCGGGAGTTTCTCGCCCGCGGCGACCGTGTCCAATTCACGCTGCGGTTCCGCGGGCGCGAGCTGGCGCACATCGAAGAGGGAACCAAGATCCTCCAGCGAATCACCGACGAGCTTTCCGAGGTGAGCAAGATCGACCAGAGCCTTCGCCGCGAAGGCCGACGCATCTCTATGATGCTAAGCCCGACGCACAAAGCCAAGCCGAAGCAGTAAGCCGACGGCGCGGCCGCAGTCAAAACGGCAAGGCAAAACGGGGCTGCCAGGGGGCGATCTCGTTTCTGCTGGGGTTGCATTCGGTCCGGCACGGGACCTAACCTCACCTCGATCGCGGCCACCTGGAGGCCCTCAAGATAGGCACGCCATCGTGCCCCGGCGGCTGTTCGGAGGATGAACGCTGATTCGCCGCAAGTGGAGAGCCTGAGGACTTCGCCATAGCCAAAAAGGTGGACAGAAGCGCTGGTTGATTTCGGGGGAGTTCGGTCTTTCCGCAAAAGTTCTTCTCGTGCAACCTTTACATTCCCGCCGAGGTTGTTAGAATGTTGCGACCTTTTGCTGCCGTGTATCGCGCTAGTGGCGCTAGGTGGTACGAGCCGCGACCGTAAGGGAGCGGAGACGAGAATTGGACCCCGCCGCAGCGCGGGCGACAAGATAGGTTGAAACAATGCCGAAGATGAAGACAAACAAGGCGGTGGCCAAGCGGATCAAGGTAACCGGCAAAGGCAAGTTGCGGCGGCGCAGGGCCGGCTCCGGGCACCTCAAGAGCCGCAAGTCGCCCAGCCGCATTCGGCGATTCCGCAGAGATGCGGGCCTCTCGCCCGGCTTCGAGAAGCACGCACGCAGGAAGCTTGGATTGTAGGCAACTATTAGATCATTAGGCCCAGGTGGGAGCCCCTTGGGGCGGCCGGCAGAAGCCGCAGAGCGTTGCGGCTCGCCGGCGCGGAACATCCAGATGGCCGGAGAACTTCCGGCCGAGCTGGAGCCCACCGGCCAAAGTAGAAGGAGTTTGTTCCATGCCACGCGTACGCAAAGGCCCCGCCCGGCGTCGCAAGCACAAGCGCATCCTCAAGGCCGCTCGCGGATATTACGGCGGCGCGTCGCGGCGGTATCGCCTGGCGCTTCAGGCGGTCTTCCGCGCCGGCGTCCACGCCACCCGCGACCGCAAGAGACGCAAGAGAGATTTCCGCCGGCTGTGGATCACACGCATCACGGCCGCATGCCGCCAGAGAGGCATCCGATACAGCCAGTTCATCTTCGCCCTCGGCGAGGCGGACATCGCGCTGAACCGCAAGATGCTAAGCGAGATTGCGGTGGCCGACCCGGGCGCCCTCGACGCCATCATCAAGAAGTCCGGCTTGAAGGTGCCAGCCGCCAAGTGACCCGCCGCGAAGGCCTCGACCGGCGGCGGCGCGTTGGCCGATATCTACCGACGGAAAGCCAAGGGCAATGTCGCTGCTGAAAGAACTTCAACAGATGCAAGCCAAGGCCGAGGCCGAGCTGGCCGAGGTCAAGGACGCCGCAGCCCTGGAGGCCTGGCGGATTCGCTACCTCGGCGCGAAGGGCGCGGTCAAGGCCGCCATGCGCCGGCTGAAGGAAGTTCCCAAGCAGGAAAAGCCGGCCGTCGGCCAGGCCGCCAACAAGCTCAAAAACACGCTCCAGTCGCTCTTCGAGAAACGCTCGGCGGAGCTGCCCGCCGCAGCGACAGCCGCCGCCAAACCCATCATCGACGTGACGCTGCCCGGCCGGGCACCGCGGATCGGCCACCTCCACATCATCACGCAGACCATCAATGAGATCTGCGACATCTTCGGCCGCATGGGCTTTACCGTCGCCTACGGCCCGGAGGTCGAGGACGCCTGGCACAACTTCGACGCGCTGAACACGCCGCCGTCTCACCCAGCCCGCGACCCGCTGGACAACTTCTACATCACCGACGATGCCATCCTCCGCCCGCAGACCTCCACGGTCCAGATCCGCGTGATGGAATCGCAGGACCCGCCCGTCCGGATCGTCGCGCCCGGCCGCTCGTACCGGCCCGACACCGTCGACGCCACACACTACTTCATGTTCCATCAGGTCGAGGGCCTCTACGTGGACGAAGGCGTGAGCATGGCCGACCTCAAAACCTGCATCGACCAGTTCTGCAAGGCCTACTTCGGCAAGTCCGTCGCCACGCGCTTCCGCCCGCACTTCTTCCCGTTCACCGAGCCGTCGGCGGAGGTGGACGTCTCCTGCACGCTCTGCCCGACCGACGGCAGAGGCTGCCCCAACTGCAAGGGCACCGGCTGGATCGAGATTGCCGGCTGCGGCATGGTCGATCCGAACGTCCTGGAGGCCGTCGGCTACGACAGCGAGAAGTACACCGGCTACGCCTTCGGCATGGGCATCGACCGGATGGTCATGCAGAAGCACAGCATCCCCGATATCCGCCTGCTGTTTGACTCCGACGTGCGCTTCCTGCACCAGTTCTAAATCGCACCGCTTGGCCTCCACCAAAGCACCAAAAGCCCGCCGGCCATTCTGCCGATACAGACACCGGAGGAACCTCCAGAGATCAGGAGAGACGCCGATGTGTTCGGCAAGCAAGTTCCTAAGCGCTGAAGACGTCCAGCGCGTCAACGACGCCGTTGCCGCCGCCGGTGAGCGCAGCTCCGCCCGCATCGTGCCGGTCGTGGCCTCCAGCTCCGGTCGATACGAGCAGGCCGAGGACCTGGCCGGCCTGTGGGCCGCGGCGCTGGGCCTGGCGCTGGTCCTCTTCCTCGTCACCACCACCGACACCGGCCAACCCGCACCAACCAGCGAGGCACACTGGGCCAAGGAGATCGGAATCGTCCTGGTCGTGGTCGTCGGCGGATTCCTCGCCGGGGCGCTGCTCGCGGCGCATATCCACCTGCTCAGACGCCTGTTCGTACCCAAGCGGAAGATGCGCCAGGCCGCCAGCCGGCAGGCTCGCCAGGTCTTCCGCGACTGCCAGATGCGATTCGGCCGCAGCGAACAAGACCCGCCGCTGGTAGTGATCTTCGTCAGTCTCTTCGAGCGGTTCGCGACGGTGCTGGCGGACGAATCGCTCCAGCAGCAACTGACCGACGCAGCCGTCGAGCCGATCCGGGCTGTCATCCTGGACGGCCTGGCCCGCCGCCGCCTGCGCGAGGGGCTCTGCCAAGCGGTCAGCCTGGCCGCCGAGCTGGTCGCGCCGATCTGCCCGCCAAATGACAAGGCCAACGACGCCAGACGCCACGAGGTCGCTCTTCGCATCATGGACTAATCCGCCTCGCCGACGCCATCTTTCGGGCGGCCTGCCTTGGGAGTCTTCAGTGCGAAGACGTTTCCCGGCCGTTGCGAGACCAAACCCTTCAGCACCAGCATCGTCATGGCAGAGACGACCTCCGCGCTGGATAGTCCGCTGCGGCGGACCAACTCGTCAAGCTCCAGTGCCCCGCCGCTGAGCGCCTCCAGAAGCTTCCGTTCGGTGGCGCCGAGGCCGGTGGGCATGACGAACTCGGCTGGCTCTTCCTCGGCCACCGTCATCTTCGCGCCGAGATCGCCGAGGTGCTCCAGGATATCGTCGAGGTCTTGTACGAGGATGGCCCCGTCGCGGATCAGTTCGTTGACCCCGCGGCCCATGGGCGAGTCAAGCCGCCCGGGAATCGCGAAGACCACCTTGCCCTGCTCGGCGGCCTCGCGGGCGGTAATCAGCGCACCGCTGCGCCGAGCCGCCTCAACCACCAGCACGCCCAGCGACAGGCCGGAGATGATCCGGTTGCGCGTCGGGAAGTTACCGGCCAGCACAGCCGTCTTCATCGGCAGCTCCGAGACGACCGCCCCGCGGCTCTCGGCCACGATCCGCTCGAAGAGCTTCTCGTTCTCCTTCGGGTAGAGCATCGAAAGCCCGCAGCCCATCACCACGATGGTCCGCCCGCCGGCGGTCAGCACGCCGCGGTGGGCGGCCGTGTCGATACCACGCGCCCCGCCGGAGACCACCGTAAAGCCCGCCCGGCCGAGAAGCTCGCTGAACCGCTCGGCCTGCTCCAGGCCGTAATGCGTGCAACGCCTCGCGCCGACCACACCGAGCGCGATGGCGTCGGTGGCCTCCAGAGACCCGCGAACGTAGAGCAGCGGCGGGCGATCGTAGAGGTTCTTTAGCGCCGCTGGATAGGCCTCGTCGGTATCGCAGAAGATCTCCGCCCCGCGCCCTGCCGCCTCGGCCAGCTCCGCATCGACCTGCTCGTCGGTGACGGCCACAATCGACTCGGCCGACTTCGGCCCGATGCCCTCGACGCCGCGCCAGCCGCTCGGACCAGCCGCAAGGGCATCGGCAGCCGAGCCGAAGGCCTCAATCAGACGGCGATACCGAATAGCCCCCAGCCCCTTGGCCAGGTGCAGCCGCAAGACCGCCCGAAGTTGCTCACTGCGACCCATCTTGTCCCCTATCCCGACTTGCAGGTTCCGCGTTCCGAGTTCCGGGTTCCGTGTTCCGAGTTCCGGGTTCCGATTTGGCGAACAATGTACACGCTCCCGGCGCTATGTACCAGCACCTGCGCAAACGTGCGCAAGCGTGCGCATCTGTGCGCAAACGTGCGCATTTGTGCGCAAACGTGCGCATTTGTGCGCAAACGTGCGCATTTGTGCGCATTTGTTTTGGCGTAAGCCCTTACAATCAAGAGACTTGGGCATTTCCTCGGTCCAGATCAGCGTTTTTCCCTTTCAGCTCTCAGTTTTCAGCTTTTTCCGAGTTTCCCGGCGCGCCGGGATGGTCAATTCACCTTACCTCTAACCTCTCACCTCTAACCTGAGCGGGCGCAGAATGCGACCGCTCCTCACCCTCTCCCGCGACCTACCGTTTTTGCGCGCGCAAATCTGTAAGTTGGAGTGGTGTGCGAACCGGTAAGCCTTTTTGGGGCCGGGAATAAAAAATTTCTATTTTTCGAGGTGACTTTCAGCCTGCGCGTGCAATTCTGCGCGCGCAAAACTGTCACTTGGAGCAGCTAGGCACAAAGGTCACAAAGAGTCAGAACAATTCTCAGTCCACGAATTACACGAATCGGACGAATTGGGGGTGCCATGGCTTGCTCGCAAGCCATGTAGCCGCAATGTAGCAACACGCTTTGCAAGCAAAGCGTGCCACCCGCCGGCCTATCTTTCTCTGATTCGTGGGGACTACCCACTATCGTTTCACGACGCCAGAAGGCACGTAAGAGCAACAGCTTGCAGAACGGCCGCGTCGTGACGTATACGCTCATCGGAAGCGAACACTTGCATAGCGCAGGAACGGCCGAACCCGCACCCAAGTCGGTGTCCGAGCCGAGGGCTATGCTCCGTTCTCCCCCGACACCGCACCGTCTAGCTTCGGAAGCTTGAGGAACTTTCGGTCAACCATCTGCCTGATGTCCCTACCGAGCCCATCCAGATCCGGGAAGAGCGATGCCTCCGTGATCCCCATCTCTTCGAGTTCCTCGAGAAAGCTCTCTTTCTCCTTGCTGGGAATCATCAACTTGAAGCAGTTCTTTGCAGTCGCCTCCCCCAACAGTTCCTCGATCACGTTACCGTGCTCCGCCATTATGTTCGGGCTCAGGCTGAACCATGCATGTTGATTGGCTAGCCTCTCGATGGGGCTCTTTAACCGAAAAGCGTGCAACTTTGGCTCAACGGAATGTGCTTTGGGCTCCCAGAGGCAATCCATCTGCTGCCCTGTCTCGATTGGCGGAAGATCAGGCGTCCCAGGCGTCCGGTACCTTTTCTTCATGGCGTCCTGCACGGCGCTGTAGTCGAAAGCCCACACTGCCCCATCACGTTTCCACGCACAGGAATCCTTCACCGCCATGTAAGCCGCTACGTACGGCGACAGCGTCCAGTCCAGCAACCGGGTATGACACTCAAACTGCTGCATGATTGTCAACCATGCCACAAGGTCGTTCGGGTCTGGACGGCTGCGCAAATCTCTCCTGGAGCTTGCATTCCGGCTGAATTCCCGGAAGGCAGTCTTCTCGAGTTCGATTACCTGCTTCTGAAGAGGAACGTCGTTAGCAGCGTCTAGGCGGTGAGCTGAACTCAGCTTGGTCCACCGATCACCGAATCGGTTCTTCAGAGCATCGCGTGCCAGAGAGGGATCGAGTGGCCATGCCGCGTCGTTCTGTCCGCGGAAGAGATAGAGGACTTCGGGCTTGGGCGCTTCGGTGGTCGGTGCATGGCAAGCGTGCGCGTAAGCGAACGCCTTGAAGCCAGCCCACGACTCTATCGAGATGGATTCGTTCCAAGACATTATCCCGATCTCCGTCAAATAGTCGCAATGACACGATACCCGTGTCCTATTCGAGTTTCAACTGATAGTGCGGGGGACGCCGTCGACCTCGAAGAGGCGGGTGGCATGGCCACGCTTGCGTGGCCATGAGCATTGTTCGGACATTGCATGCTCACGCAAGCGTGAGCATGGCACCCGAGCAAAAGAAGAACGTCGCCGTTCGCTTCGACCCCGGCGCGCCGGGGCTCAGCGTGAACCGGCGACCGGTAAACGCACTCCTGAGCACTTCTTACTGGCTACTGGCTCCGGGTTCCCAGACGTGCCCGCTCCCTCACCGTCGTGGCTTGCAAGCCGTGTTGCCGGAAGATGCGTTGCGGATCGGCCCGGAGAAATCCGAGGCGCTTTGGGCAAAAGCGGTTACAATAGTCTCAGGTTATTATGCGAAGGAGGTCCCGCACTCTAGCATTGGTTGCGCTGTGTGTGGGGGTTGGCGCTTGGAGTCAAAGCGGCTACGCACAGGTATCTAAGGGCTACACGGCCCGGCCGTGCGGGTTCGACATGAACCGCAACGGCATTATCGGCGAGGCCAGCGACGCCCACGTCGCCGACGGCAATACCACAGACCCCGACGGCGACACCGTCAACGAGGACCTCATCTACGTCGATGCCGCCGGCGGCAGCGACACAACCGGCGATGGTTCGGCGGGCAATCCATACAAGACGGTGCAAAAGGCGCTTAACATGTGCGACGGGCCCGGCGACGGGGCCGAAGATATCGTCGCCATCCACGGAACGTTCCAGGAAGCCTTGACGCTCAGGCAGAGCGGAGTGACTGGCCACTACACGCGGGACAACTTCCAATTCCCCAACAATCCGTTCATGTTGATCGGCTGGGACAAGGACAACGACGGCGAGTACCCCCCGTACGATACTGACGATCTGGCCGTGCTGGACGGAAAAAGCACCCTGGGCATGGCTATCGACAACCCTAGCGGGACCCAACGCCTGGAGATCGCCCATCTGACGATACAAGACTACGGTCAAGCCGGTGGTGGTGATCGTGGGGCAATGTTCCTACGTGGACTCGGTTCGGAGCAAAGGCACCTTTACGTCCACGACTTGGAGTTGCTTCGGATATGCAAGGCTATGCCTACCACTGGCGGTTACATCGTCTTCAACTTGTTTCCCAGAGGCGCGACGCTGCGTTATTTTGCCTGCATTAACAATCTCTTCGATGAATTTGGCTCGTTCGGGTTTAGAGGTGCGGGGCACAATGTCGGGAATTATCGCTTCCAGAATCTCACCATGAAGATGTACGGAGTGCCCGGTGATACCAGCTGGAGGGGGGCACCCTTGGGTTGGAAACTGTGGGACGAAAATAACTACGTCGACATTCTCGACTGCATTATCGACGGTAATCCTACTGCCTTCCTGCCCTCGGGCTATACCGGTGGAATCGCCGTCTGCCAAGGCAGCCAGGACTGGACGATTCGTAACAACGAGTTTATCGACCTCAAGAGTGGAATTTCGCTGCAGCCCGATGCCGGCGATCCGTATTACAGAGATCGAAAAGTGGACAACATCCTTATCGACCGGAACATTTATCGGAACACGTACATGTGGCAGTATTCCAACGGTACGTATGCAGTCAGATTGAAGCGCAGTTACGACCCTGCCCCGGCAACGGCGGCCGTCGGTGCAGTTACGATAACGAATAACTTCTTCTCTTCGACGGTACCATTTATGGGGGGGATCCACAGTGATGCAGGGAATCCTTCGGCGACTCCCACGGGCACTGTGACAATCGCCGGCAATACGATCTACGGCCCCTCCGACTACGGAGCAATTTACATCACCGAGGGACGTGCCTATCCCAAGGAAGACTTTGTCGTGAAGAACAATGTCATCGCCCACGTGGTCAAGAATTATAGAAACATCAGCGCGTCTTACGCACCGGCGAGCTGGGTCGCCAACGGGAACGTCTATGACGAGGACCGCCCCAGCTTTGTATGGAATGGAGTCAACATCGCTTCCCTCGCGGCCTGGCAAACTGCGACCGGGCAGGATGCGAATTCCAAGGCAGGCAATCCGCTGTTCGTCGACGCTCCCGCGGGCGACCTGCACCTTGACCCGAGCGATACGGTCGCCAAAGGCTTTGGTGAGGATATTACTGGTATCACCGATCACGACATCGACGGAGACTCGCGCAGCGCTTTCCCTCCTTGCGCCGGAGCGGACGTCGAAACCACTCCAGCGGATACGGACCCACCGACGATCACTGCGTGGTATTCAGCCGTCGAGCACGGCCGCGGCGTCGGAGAAGCCCTGCTGGAGATACACGACGACGGCAACTTCAGCGAGCCGCGAAGCAGCGGAATCAGTAAGTTGATACTGGTCTTCGACGAGCCGATCGACCCGGTGAGCCTGATTTCCGTCAACGTTGCCATCGCCGGCCGGGACGCCAACAACGCCCCGATTGACTGTAACACCATCGCGATCGGGACCTCCACGCGCAACGGTCACACCGAGGCTGTAATTACGTTCACGCCGGCGCTGGGCGACTACGCCAGGTACGTGGTGCAGATCAGCGGCGTGACCGACGCAGTGGGCAATCCGCTGAGTGACGATGCGGATCGGATCACGACCGCCCTCGCGGGCGATGCATCCGGCGATAGGCGCGTGAACGCCACGGACCTCTCTCGCGTGCGTGCCGCGCGGACGAAATCGATTGATCCCAATAACGCGGCCGAGGTGCGGGCGGATATCTCGCAGGACGGGCAAGTGAACGCTACAGACCGCTCGCGCGTCCTGGCCCGCCGGCCGCGCGACGCCCGCGGCATCAGCGATCCGACCATCCCCTGAGTTAGCCCCGTTAGCTCAAGCCGGCGTCAGTCAACCGCTCGCCTTGTCGAGCGCGTCTAGGAAGGCGGCCTGGTCGGCCCCGGCGGCCCGCATCGCAGCCTCTCGGGCCGGGGCCGGCGGATCGGCCCGAAAAAGTCCGAGGCAATTGGGGCAAAAGCGGGTAGAATAGCCTCAGATTATTATGCAAAGGAGGATCCACACGCTGGTGTTGGTGTGGGTGGGGATTGGCGTTTGGACCCAAAGCGGCCCGGCAGGCCACCGAACTGCCAAGAGCGGCCGTCCAATCAAGACCACTTAATTAGTAACTCAATTAGTAACAAGCTAACGGAGAAGAAAAATGGAACGTCTCAAAAGAATTACCCTCGCATTCATAGCGGTTGGCTTTGTCGCGACCATCACCGGGACCTGCCAAGACGCCACTGCCACGACCTTTGAAGCGAGGATCGCCGTAGGAAACGACGACGGTGAAGAAAAGCCTGACGGCACTGCAACACACTATGGCGGTGATCTGGATATGGACCCCGCTGAGTCTCCTTACTGCGGAATTCGCTTCGTCGTCAACATTCCGCAGGGCAGCTCCATTACCACTGCCTACGTGCAGTTTACAGCCAGGAGTACGAATTCCGGGACCACCTCCATCACGATCTACGGCGAGGATGCGGACAATGCCCCTGCCATCCTCTTGGAGGCCAACAATCTCTCTTCGCGTACGCCAACGACGGCTTCGGTTACCTGGGCGCCGAACGCCTGGACGATCGATGGAGCCGGCCCGGACCAGCAGACGCCCGACATCTCGTCGATCGTCGAGGAGATCGTGGGCCGGGCGGGCTGGTCGAGTGGAAACGCCCTGTTCCTCGTCTTCAACACCACTACCGGCAGGAGATCGGCCAGGACGTACAACAACGACCCCAACGCCGCGGCACTGATCACCGTGGACTACCCTGGGAAGTATACGCTGACTGTCAACTCCGGCAGCGGTGACGGCGACTACGAGCCAAACACGGTCGTCGATATCCTGGCCGATAGCCTGGCAGGACAGAACTTTGACGTCTGGACGGGCGATACGGCCACCATCGACGATGTAGCCGAGCCAAACACCACCATCACGATACCGGAGTCCAATACGGAGATCACCGCGACGTATGTGGACGACCCGAACACTTTCTCTTTGATCGTCAACAGCGGTTCCGGCGACGGCGTCTATGACTCCAACACTATTGTGAACATACTGGCCGACGCCCCAGGAGCGGGTCAGCTCTTCAACATCTGGACGGGCGATGCCAACTATGTCGCCAACGTCAACGAGGCCAACACAACCTTCACCATGCCCGAGGCCGACGCCGAGATCACCGCAACCTACCAGGATGACGCCAACACGTATCAGTTGACGGTCAACTCCGGCACTGGCGACGGGTACTACGAGCCTAGCACGGTGGTGGGCATCACGGCCGATGCGCCAGGTGGGGGCCAGGAGTTCGACGTCTGGACGGGCGATACCAACTACGTCGCCGACGTCAACCAGCCCAACACTACCGTCGACATGCCGGCTTTGGACATTGGAGTCACAGCGACCTACACCGCAGTGCCGCCGGCCTGGACGCACTTCCTGCATAATGAGGCCGACGGCAACGGTGACTACCTCTGGAGCTATCCCAACAACTGGTCCGCTGGCCTGCCCGGCACGGTCACGTCGGCCGAGATCGGTGAGGACTCCGCCGGCGAGGCCAGGCACTGTGTGCTCTACGCCTCCGGCGTCCAGTGCCTGCACTTCGAGTTGGCCGAGCATGGCGGCACGGAAGGCAGCAGCCTTCATGTCAAGCAGGGCGCAAGTCTGACGTTCGGCGGAACCGTGAACATCGCCAAGGACCGAGAAGGCTGGTTCTACATTGATGGAACGGTCAGCCACTTGCTCGGCAATAAAACGTTCCGCGTCGGCGGACAGTGGGGACAGCCCGACAGTAACCTTCCGTCAAAGGGTCACGTGCTGATTGGCTCGACCGGCGTGTTGGAGGCCTGGTTTGTCGGCATCAACACGATCCGCACGGCAGAGAGTATCCCCAGCAGCCCGTGGGGTCCGACTTACTGGTCAAAGGCCACGGATTCGGAAGTTATCGTCGATGGCGGCGCCCTGACTGCCCAGCAAGGCCTGAGAATGTCCACGGTCTATGCAAACCGGCCTGGCCTCCTCAAGCTTTCAGGCACCGCGTCGTTCACGACCAACCCCGACGCGACGTACGGCATCGATATCTGGTGCGGCACGTGGCAGATCGATGGCGGAGATGCAAACATCCACGTCGGTGACATCGAGCTTTGGGGCAATAAGTTCGCCAACGAGGTTAGCGGCGGCACCGGCAACCCGGTCGGGGCCGGCGTATCCATACTGAAGTTCTCAGGCAACGGTGTGAGCACGATCTACGCCACCTCGGCCGACTTCATCGACGCGGCGTACCTGGATGTGACCGATCTGAACGTACCGGAAGCAGCCTACAAGATCATCGACGCCACCACGATCACGGATGCCAACGACTGCCTGGCGTTCGTGGCCGGCACGGACATGAACGTCTGGAGCTTCCAGATGTATGAAGCCAATGGCGATTTGTTCCTGACTTATGGCACACCGTTGTACGAACTGACCGTCAACTCCGGAAGCGGCGACGGCTATTACGAGGCCAGCACCGTCGTGGACATCCTTGCCGACTCACCGTCGCTCGGCCAGCTCTTCGACGTCTGGACGGGCGACACGGCCGGCGTGGACAACGCCAACGAAGCGAACACCACCTATACGATGCCGGCGGCCGCCGCTGAGATCACCGCGGCTTACACAGACGATTCCAACACCTTTGCGCTGACGGTCGATTTCGGAAGTGGCGACGGACTCTACGATCCCAACACGGTGGTGAACATCCTCGCCGATACACCCCAGACGGCAAAGATCTTCGACGTCTGGACTGGCGATACAGCCAGCGTGGACGACGTAACCGAGGCGAACACAACGGTGATTATGCCCGAGGCCGACGTGGCTGTGACGGCAACCTATGCCGACAATCCCAACTACGGGGGGCCAAGAGGTTATAGCGCCCGTCCATGCGGTTTCGACATGAACCGCAACGGCATTATCGGCGAAGGCGCAGACAGGACCGTCGGCGACGGCAGCACCACCGATCCCGACGGCGACAGCACGGATGAGGACCTCATCTATGTCGACGCCACAGACGGCAACGACCCGACAGGTGACGGCTCGGCGTCCAATCCGTACAAGACGGTCCAGTACGCACTGAATCAAGCCGACGGACCTGGTGACGGGGCCGAGGATATCGTCTGCATCGCTGGCGTCTTCAACGAAGAGCTGACGCTAACACAGAGCGGCGTGACGGGCTACTACACGATGGATAACTTCCAGTTCCCCGATAACCCGTTCATGCTGATCGGCTGGGACAAGGACGCCGACGGTGAGTACCCGCCCTACGATGCGGACGATACGGCCGTCCTGGACGGAAACGTCGGTCCAAACTCATTCTTGGCAATTAACAATCAAGCGGGCGCGGAGGACTATGTCGAAATCGCCCATCTGGCGATGCGATACTACGGGCGCAACTTTACCGGCAATCCACAGGGAGCCATGAGGATAGCCCCGGACGGCGGGGTCGTCAGCCACATCTATTTCCACGACGTGGAGATGACCTCGATCAACGACGCGATACAGGGCGACAGCCAGACGAGCATTTGGAGCTTCTGGTGCGGCAGTGGCACTTTGACCTATATCGCGTTTATCAACAATCTCGTCGACGGCACCAGCTACTACGTTGCCAGGGGCGCCCCGGGCAACGGCAGCGGGTATTTCCGCCTGCGGAACAACACCATCAACTTCACCGTCGGTGAGTACCAGGATAGCAACATGCCTAACCTCGGCACCACGTGGAAGGTCTGGGGTGAGCATAGCAACGTCGAGATCCTCAACAATGTCATCAACGGTGCCACGAGCGACTCGGCTGATCAGACCATCGCCGGCGGCGGCATTGGTATTCGCCCCTGCGTTCGGAATTACACTGTCCGTAACAACGCGCTGTATAATGCCAGAGGCGGCATAGGCATTGACGGGCTATCCGAAGGAGGCTGTCACTCCCGATCGATAGACGAGATCGTCATCGACCGGAACATCATTCGAAATGCCTATACGGGCTGGAATTACGGCTACATGCAGAGCATACTCATCAACGAAGGCGGTTCGACGACGGCCGAGACCGTCGAAGATGTCACGATCACGAACAACTTTATTTCAATTCTCGACACGAGCCAGCCTACCCGTGGGTTCCAGTCCCACCTTGGCAACGACGGCGGACCACAGGTCGGCGTGATCACCTTTGCCGGCAACACCATCTACGGTCCAGGAAGCGGGGTTCTCTTTAGGGCAATGTCGATCTATTCGATCCAGGCCTACCCGCAGGAAGATTATGTGATCAAGAACAACATTATTGCCAACGTCGGTGGCTACAACCTCAACATGAGGGTCAGTCACGACCCGAACGGCTGGATCGCCAACGGCAACATCTATGACGATGACGGGAACTTCAACTGGGATCCCAATTTCGGTGCCAGGATGACGTTCTCGGAATGGCAGACCGCCTCCGGCCAGGACGGCAGCTCCAGGACGGGCGATCCGGTGTTCGTCGATGAGGCCAGCGGCGATTTCCACATCGACCCCAACGACACGCTGGTTGAAGGTGCCGGCGTGGATATCACCGACATCACCACCGCCGACATCGACGGCGACGAGCGGACGGCCGGGACACCCTGGCCGGGCGCCGACGTCCGCCCCGAGACGCAGCAGCCGACGATCCTCGCGTGGCACTCTGCGGCCGCGCACGGCCGCAGCGTCGGAGAAGCCCTGCTGGAGATACACGACGACGGCAACTTCAGCGAGCCGCGAAGCGACGGAATCAGTAAACTGATACTCGTCTTCGACGAACCGATCGACCCGGCGAGCCTGATCTCCGTCAACGTGGCGATCGCAGGCCTGGACGCCAACAACGCCCCCATCGACTGTAACAGCATCGCGATCGGAACCTCCACGCGCAACGGAAACACCGAGGGTGTAATTACTTTCACGCCGGCCCTGCCGGACTACGCCAAATACAAGGTGGCCGTCAGCGGCGTGACCGACGCAGTGGGCAACCCGCTGGCCGGCGATGCGGATCGAATCATGACGGCACTGAT